>Ga0209585_10000234_pt1 | contig 22170 bp, 20 predicted proteins | sample NGEPerone_FD_185491 | JGI IMG/M metagenome (GOLD analysis project Ga0209585, IMG submission 185491) | Arctic peat soil microbial communities from the Barrow Environmental Observatory site, Barrow, Alaska, USA - NGEE Permafrost154B-one... | ecosystem: Environmental > Terrestrial > Soil >... | reverse complement strand
TCCTGGTCGTGCTCTTCGTCGGAGGCTCGGCCCTCGCGGCCAAGTTCACCGAGAGCAACAAGTTCTGCGGCACTGATTGTCACGAGATGTGGCCGTACCGCGACACCTGGGCAGCCTCCACGCACAAGAACGCGGCCTGCGTGAAGTGCCACATCCCGCCCGGGCCCGCGAATTTCGTGCTCACCAAGATGTACGCCTCGCGCGAGGTATGGGTGCACTACACCGGGCTGCCCAAGGCGCCCATCCTGGTCACCCGTCACATCCCCAACTCCGCCTGCGACCGCAACGGCTGCCACACCAGCGCCCAGACGAACAAGACGATCGCCTTGGGGACGCCGGCGCCGGCCCCGTTCCAGCACGGTAGCCCCGGCCACACCAAGCAGCTCTGCATCGCCTGCCACGCGGCCGTCGTTCATGTGGGCGCCCCGGGTGTCACCGCGGCCCCGGCCAACTCCATGCCGTCGTGCTTCACCTGCCATCCCGACGGCACGAAGAACTGCTCGTACTGCCACAAGCCGCGGCATGCCAATCGCGGGCCGTGCCAGAACTGCCATAACCTGGGCGCTTGGACGGGCGGCAAGAACTTCGCTCACCCGCAGCCGCTGATCGGCAAGCATGCGCAGATCTCCTGCCAGACCTGCCACACGCAGGGCGTCTCGGTGAAGCCGGACGGCTGCATCACCTGCCACGGCGACCAGCACAACGGCCTCAAGAACTGCGTGGACTGCCACCAGCTGACGGGATGGATCCCGAGCACCTTCAGGCATCCGCAGGAAGGCCCGCACGTGCCCAACGGCGACGAGAAGCTGCAGTGCAACGCCTGCCATCTCAACGGGTTCGGCCAAAAGGCGAGTTGCCCGTGCCACGGCAACAACCCGCCGACCGGCGGGGGCTGATCAGCACGTGATCCGGACGGGCCGGGAGGGCGCGGCTCGCGCCCTCCCGGCCCGTCCGTCTATACTCCGGGGCCGTGGAACGTCTCGTCCTCTTCGACATCGATTGCACGCTCATCGACGCGCACGGCGCAGGTGGGCGGGCGATCATGCGTGCCATCAAGGACGTCTACGGCGTCGAGGGCGAGCTCGGCGACTACTCCCTTCACGGCCGTACCGACCCCGGCATCGTGCGCGACCTCGCCGAGCTGTGGGGAGCGGCCGACCCCGAAGCTGTCGTCGGCCGCTACGAGGGCGAGACGCAGCCGCAAGTGGTCCACGACCTTGCGGCGCAACTCGGTACCCCCGAGGAGGCGATCGACGCACTGGCCGACGACTGCATCGCGCGCTACGTCGAGCTGCTCGCCGAAGAGGTCGCCGTCGGGCACATGGAGCTGCTGCCCGGCATCAAGGAGCTGGTGACGGCGTTGGCCGCGGACCGGCGCGCCGTCCTCGGCCTGCTCACCGGCAACGTCGAGGACGGCGCCCGGATCAAGCTGACGCCCACCGGGCTCTACCCGCTCTTCAAGGTCGCCGCTTTCGGCTCCGACTCGGCCTTCCGGCCGGAGCTGCCGGCCGTGGCCGTGCGCCGCGCCGAAGAGCTCGTGGGGCGGCGCTTCGAAGGCAAGGAGATCGTGGTGATCGGCGACACGCCGGCCGACATCGAGTGCGGCGCCTCGCTGGGCGTGAAGTCGATCGCCGTGGCCACGGGCCGGCACACGGTGGACGAGATGGCCGCTTACTCCCCCGACCACCTCTTCCCCGACTTCTCGGACTGGCGCGCGGCGTACGAGGCCATCCTGGCCTGAGCCGCATTCCGCGCCGCTCACGCTGTTTGCCGGGCCTTCCGCCCTCGGCGACCGGGCCGGGTCAGCCGAAGCGGGCCGGCGAGAGCGGCGTGAGGTCGAGTGACGGCCGCCGGCCGCCGGCGAGCTCGGCGACCAGCTTGCCGGTGATCGGCCCCAGTGAGAGGCCGAGCATGCAGTGGCCGGTGGCCAGGATCACGCGCTCGCGCCGCGGAGCGCGCCCGATGACCGGCAGGCCGTCGGGCGTCAGCGGCCGCGGCCCGCGCCAGATCCGCCGCACCGGCGCATCGTCGGGAATGCCCATCACCCTCTGGGCGGCGCGCCGCAGCCCGGCGACGCGCTTGCGGCGGATCGTCATGTCCCAACCCGAGAGCTCCAGGGTGCTGCCGAGGCGCACGGCGTCGCCTAGCGGGGTCAGCACGCAATGGGCGTCGCCCAGGTACAGCGGGAGCTCGGGGAAGTCGGCCGGGCGGTCGACGTCCACGCTGTAGCCTTTGGCGGGCTCGATGGGGAGCGCCAGGCCCATGCCTTTCGTAAGGGCCGGCGTCCAGGCGCCGGCCGCCAGCACGACCTGGTCGACGACGAAGTCGCCGCGGGTCGTGACCACCGTGACGGCGCCCGCGCCGGCCGGTTCGACGGCGATTGCTTCCGTCCCGCGAAGCACTTCTGCGCCGGATGCCGCCGCCCGGTCGGCCATGGCGCGCGTGAAGAGTGCTGGGTCCATGTGCCCGTCGTTCGGAAAGAAGAGGGCGCCGGCGATCCGGCCGCGCAGGCCCGGGAAGCGGGCGCGTACGTCGGCGGGGCCGAGCACGTCCGCGCGGACGCCGAGTCCGCGCGCCACCTCGGCCTCATCTGCCGCTTCGTCCATGGCCGCCGGCGTCTCGTAGGCCTGGACGATGCCGTCGTGGTGGTAGTGCCAGCGCTCGCCGCCGTCGCGGGCGAGCTCGTCATGCAGGTCGGCGCTCGCCGCATGCAGGGCGTGCAGCACGGGCGCCGCGGCCCGCGCTCTCGCGGTCGTCGCGCCGGCGCGGTAGAGCCAGAGCCAGCGCAGGAGGGCGCCGCTGGGGCGCGGGGCGATGTAGAAGGGGCTCGAGCTGTCGAGCATCCAGCGCAGCCCCTGGCCGAGGGCACCGGGCGCGGCCAGGGGCGTGACGTCGCTCGGCACGAGCAGGCCGCAGTTGGCGTACGCCCCACTGATCGGCGGGCAGACCTCGGCCTCCTTCTCGATGAGCGTGACCGACGCTCCGTCCGCGGCCAGAGCCTGGGCGGCGCAGGCCCCTACGGGTCCGCCGCCCACCACCAGGACGTCGCTGCGCGCGCTCATGTGCTCTCCCTCTGTCGGCGGAGCCGCGGCCGGCGGCGCCCGGCGGCGAAGCTGACCGGGCGCGCCTCCACGTTTGCCTGTGGCCCCTATGCTAACGAAGTTCTAACATCGGGTCGCTAGAGTCGAGGGCCGGCCGGCTGCAAACCTACACGGCGGTGACGATGGCCAGAGAGAGCGTGCTCGTCGTGGACGACGAGCGAGACATCCTCGAGCTCGTCAAGTACAACCTCGACAAAGAGGGCTATCAGGTCACCGTGGTCGCGACCGGTGAGGACGCCCTCGCCGCGACGCGCACCAAGATGCCCGACATCGTGATCCTCGACCTCATGCTTCCCGGTGTGAACGGCCTCGAAGTCTGCCGGCGTCTCAAGGGCGATCCCAAGACGCGCAACATCCCCATTGTGATGCTCACCGCCAAGGGCGACGAGGCCGACGTGGTCACGGGCCTGGAGCTCGGCGCTTCAGACTATGTCACCAAGCCGTTCAGCCCGCGCGTGCTCACGGCGCGCATCCGCGCCGTGCTGCGCCGCGGCGACGAGGCGGAAGACGACGAGGCGACGATCCGCATCAAGGACCTCACCATCCACCCCGGCAGGCACCAAGTGTTCGTCGAGGACAAGCTCGTCGAGCTCACCGCCACGGAGTTTCGCATCCTGCAGTTCCTGGCAAAGCGTCCTGGATGGGTGTTCACGAGGCAGCAGATCGTCGACGCCGCTCAGGGAGATGACGTATTCGTCACCGACCGCTTCGTCACCGACCGTTCGGTCGACGTGCACATCGTGTCGCTGCGCCGCAAGCTTGGGTCCGGGGGCGCGTACATCGAGACCGTGCGCGGCGTGGGCTACCGCCTGCAGGACGAGTGACCAGTGCGTAGGCCCCGTCTCTTCTGGCGGATCTACGCGACGTACCTCGTCGTCATCGTGCTCTGCACGGCCGCGGTCGGCTTCTACGCGGTGCGCTCCGCGCGGAGCTTCTACGTGCAGCACACCGAGAGCGAGCTGCAGGCGCGCGCGCAACTCGTGCGCGAGCAGGTCGCGGCGCAGATCGACACGCAGACCGCCGAGCAGCTCGAGTTGTTCGTCCGCCGCCTGGGTGCCGCGTCGCGTACACGCATCACCCTGATCTCCGGGGGGCAGCCGGGGGAGCCCGTCGGCGCCGTGCTGGCCGACTCAGAGTCGGTGCCGGGCGAAATGGAGAATCACAGCGACCGCCCGGAGTTCAAGGAGGCGCTGGAGGGCCGGACAGGTATCTCGATCCGCCACAGCTCCACGCTGGGCGAGGACATGATGTACGTGGCCGTGCCGGTCACCGAAGACGGGCGTGTGGTGGCCGTGGTGCGCACGGCGATCCCGCTCACGACCGTCAACCACGCTCTGGCCGACCTCTACTGGCGAATCGGCCTGAGTGCTCTCCTGGTCGCCGTGCTGGCGGCCATCATCGGCCTGTACGTCTCGCGGCGCATCAGCCGGCAGATGCGCGAGATCAAGGAAGGGGCCGAGCGCCTAGCTGGGGGAGACTTTGCGTACAGGCTGTTCGTGCCGCGCACTGAGGAGTTCGCGGCGGTCGCCGAGAGCCTGAACCACATGGCCGGGGAGCTCGACGACAAGATCGGCACCCTCACGCGCGAGCGCAACGAGCGCGAGGCCGTCCTCTCCAGCATGGTCGAGGGCGTGCTCGCCGTGGACACCGACGAGCGCATCATCGCCGTCAACGCGGCGGCGGCGAGCCTCATCGACGCGGAGCCCGCCGAAGCGGAGGGCCGCACAATCCAGGAGGTCCTCCGTAACCCGGATCTGCAGCGCGTCGTCGCGCAGACCCTGTCGGGGCACGAGCCGGTCGAGGCGGACATCGTGATGCGCGTGGGCTCGGAGGACCGCTACCTGCAGGCCAACGGTACGCTCCTGCACGCGGGCGACGACGACGAGAGCCCCGTCGGCGCCGTCGTTGTCCTCAACGACGTCACCCGCCTCAAGCGGCTCGAGGCGGTGCGCCGCGATTTCGTCGCCAACGTGTCGCACGAGCTCAAGACGCCGGTCACCTCGATCAAGGGCTTTGCCGAGACGCTCGAGGACGGCGCCCTCGACGACCCCGGCGCGGCGCGGCGCTTCGTGCGCATCATCGCCGGCCAGGCCGACCGGCTGAACTCCATCATCGGTGACCTGCTCGCCCTGTCCACGCTCGAGCAGCGCGAGAACGAGCCGCACCTCAGCCTCGAGGAGGCCGATGTGTGCGACATCGTGCAGGTCGCCGTCGAGGTCTGCGAGCCCAAGGCGCAGGCCAAGGGCATCGCCATCGGCGTCGCGTGCACGAGCTGCGTGCTCGCCGCTGTGAACCAGCCGCTTCTCGAGCAGGCCGTCGTCAACCTCGTCGACAACGCCGTCAAGTACAGCAACGAAGGCAGCGCCGTCGAGGTGACCCTGGACCAGGCCCCCGATGAGATCGTCATCAGCGTGAGCGACCAGGGCCCCGGCGTGCCGCGCGAGCATCTGCCGCGGCTGTTCGAGCGGTTCTACCGCGTCGACAAGGCCCGCAGCCGTGACCTCGGCGGCACGGGCCTCGGGCTGGCGATCGTCAAACACGTGGCCCAGGCGCATGGCGGACGCGTGTCTGTAGACAGTCGCGTGGGCCAGGGCAGCACATTCCGCATCCACCTGCCGCGCGTCTGAGCGGGCCTCCGTCGCCGCCTTCAGCACGCCTCTTTCGGGTCTGCCGCACACGTCTCGCGGCAATCTGATGCCCCGCTAACCGTTTGCTCACACCCGCTGGGTAGCCTCCCTTCTGGCGGCGTCGTCACGCTGCCCTCTGTCAACGAAGACGGTACGCGAGAAATGCGAAAGCGAGGTCACTGAATGAAGAAGCCCGCACGATCGTGGCGCCTTGTGCTTCTGGTCGCATCTGCACTGGGGATCGTAACGCTTGCTCTGGCCGTCGCCGGGTGCGGCGGGAGCAACACCGCTGACGCCAGCGGCAGCCCCCCTCCGGCGATCGAAGGCTTCACCCCGGTCCCCATGAGCGTCGACACCATCCTCGGCGCCGGCGCCAGCTTCCCCGCTCCGCTGTATATGAAGTGGGGCTCGGACTACAACGGCGTGGCCGGCGTGAAGCTCAACTACCAGAGCATCGGGTCCGGCGGCGGCATCTCCGCGATCGAGGCCAAGACCGTCGATTTCGGCGCCTCGGATGCCCCGCTCGAGCAGGCTGAGCTCGACGCCAACGGCCTCGCGCAGTTCCCCATGGTCGTCGGCGGCGTCGTGCTTGTCGTCAACCTCGACGGCGTGGCGGACGGTCGGCTCAAGCTCACCCCCGACCTCGTGGCCGGCATCTACATGGGCACCGTGACGACGTGGAACGACCCGGCCATCGCGAAGGTGAACCCCGGCGTCAAGCTGCCGTCGACCAAGATCAACGTCGTGCACCGCTCCGACGGCTCGGGCACCACGTGGATCTTCACGCACTACCTCACCGATGCGGCGGGCAGCATCTGGACGGCCGGCGCCGACAAGGAGATCGCGTGGCCCCTCGGCGTGGGCGGCAAGGGCAACGAGGGCGTCGCCGCCAGCGTCCAGCAGCTCAGCGGGTCGATCGGCTACGTGGAATACGCCTTCGCGAAGCAGACCGGCATGACCACCGTGCAGCTCCAGAACAAGGACGGCCAGTGGGTCAAGCCCAGTATCGCGAGCTTCACAGCCGCCGCAGCCAAGGCCGACTGGAAAGGCAGCCTGCCGAGCATGTACATGGTCCTCGTCAACCAGCCCGGAAAGGCCACGTGGCCCATCACCGGCGCCTCGTTCATCCTCGTCCAGAAGGACCAGGCCGACGCCGGCCGCGCCAAGACCATGCTCGACTTCTTCGACTGGTGCTACGCGAGCGGCGCCGACGGAGCCACCGCGCTCGACTACGTGGCCATCCCGGCCAACGTGTACAAGCTGGTCGAGAAGCAGGTCTGGCCCACGATCACCGTGAGCGGTACGCCGGTATGGCCGTGACCGTCCAGCACTGAACTGACTCCCGGGGAGGCAGGACCTGTGAGCACAGTCGAACTTGACGCACCGCAAAGCCCCGGTGCACCCCGCGGCACCGCGCAAGCGGCGCCGCGGGGCCACCGTCTCCGTCTCGGCGACCCGGTCTTCCGGGTCCTCGCCACGGCCTGCGGCCTCGCCCTCGCCGTGGCCATGTTCGGCCTCGCCGGGGTGCTCGTCTACAACTCGTGGCCGGCAATCAGCGGTCTCGGGACGAGTGTCCTCACGACCGTCGCCTGGTCGCCGGTCGATCACCAGTACGGCGCCCTCGCGGCACTGGCCGGCACGTTTCTCTCCACGCTCGTGGCGATGGTCATCGCGGTCCCGCTGGCGCTCGTCATCGCGCTGCTGCTGGTGGAGCTCGTCCACCCGGCCGTCGCGCGCGTGGTGGGTACGGCCATCGAGATGCTCGCCGCCATCCCCAGCATCATCTTCGGCATGGTCGGCATCTTCGTGATCGTGCCGTTCATCCAGGACAAGCTCGTCCCCTGGCTGCTGACGACGCCGCTCGGCCACCTGCCCGGCATCAAGCCGGGGTCGCAGTTCCAGGGCGGCGGCGTGTCGATCTTCACCGCCGGCGTGGTTCTCGCCTTCATGGTGCTGCCCTACATCACGGCGGTGTCCCGCGACGTGCTCAAGATGGTGCCGCAGGTCACCAAGGAGGCCGGCTACGGTATGGGGTCTACGACGTGGGAGGTCATGCACAAGATCAGCCTGCGCTACGCGAACAGCGGCATCGTGGGCGCGGTGTTCATCGGCCTGGGCCGCGCCCTCGGCGAGACCATGGCGGTCGCCTTTCTCATCGGCAGCCTGTTCACCGCGCTGCCGCGGTCGCTCTTCGACCCCGGCACCTCGATCGCCTCGCTCATCGCGCTCACGTTCTCCGAGGCGACCGACAAGATCCAGGTGAGCGCGCTGATCGAACTAGGTCTCATCCTGTTCCTCATCACCGTGGTCTTCCAGAGCATCGCGCAGGTCTGGCTGCGCCGCGTGCAGCGTTCGACCGGCGGTCGGGCATGAACGCCGTGGCGGACGTCCGCAGCGCGCCGCGCCGCCGCTCCATCGCGCGGCGCAAAGCGGCCGACCTCGTCATCAAGGCCTTCTCCTGGATCGGCGCGTGGTTCGGCATCGCGGTCATGGCCTTCATCGTCTGGGAGGTCGTGGCGCGCGGGGCCGGCGCCCTCAACGTGGCGTTCTTCACGCAGCCCACGCCGCAGGACGTCACGTCCAACGCCGGCGGCTTCGCCAACGCCATCGTCGGCACGCTCGCGATCACCGGCGTCGCCGCCCTGATCGCGATCCCCATGGGGTTCATGGGCGGCGTCTATCTCGCCGAGTTCGGCCGCAACGGTCGTATCGCCACGGCGGTGCGCATGATCGCCAACGTGGTGATGGGCGTGCCGTCGATCATCGTCGGTGTCTTTGCCTTCGCCATCATCGTCAAGCCGCTGCAGCACTACTCCGGCTTCGCGGGGTCGGTGGCGCTCGCCTTCATCATGCTGCCCGTCATGGCGCGCACCACCGAGGACATCCTCAATCTGGTGCCCAACGAGATCCGCGAGTCGGGCCTGGCGATGGGCGCGCCGCGCTGGAAGGTCACGCTGGGCGTGATCTGCAAAGCGGCGCGCGGTGGGCTCATCACGGGAGCCACGCTCGCCATCGTGCGTGTCGCCGGCGAGACGGCGCCGCTGCTCTTCACCGCTCTCAGCAGCCCGTACTGGCTGACGGGCCTGTTCGGACCGGGCGGCTTCTTCGGGGGCCCGGTCGCCAATCTCACGAAGACCATCTACGACTTCTCCGGCTCTCCGTATCCGCATTGGCAGGAGCTCGCGTGGGGCGGGGCGCTGGTCATCATCATCGCCGTGCTCGGCATGAACATCCTGGTCAGACTCCTCTTTCAGCGAGGCAAACAATGGTAGGGACGACAGTGGACGAACCGACACAGATCCAGAGCCAGGCGACGGTGGTCCCGCCCCGGCTCGAGGTGGCCGAGGACCGGCGCGGCACGGCCGAGGACTTCGACCGGTTGCCCAGCGAGATCTCGGTGCGCGACCTCGACTTCTTTTACGGCAAGGAGCAGGCGCTCTTCGCCAACACCATCGAGATCAAGAAGAACCGCGTGACCGCGGTCATCGGCCCATCGGGGTGTGGCAAGTCGACGCACATCCGCGCCTACAACCGCATCTTCAACCTGTACCGCGACCAGAAGGCGAGAGGCGAGATCCTCTTCGACGGCGCCAACGTCCTGTCGTCGCAGACCGACCTGCTCGATCTGCGCCGGCGCATCGGCATGATCTTCCAGAAGCCGAGCCCGTTCCCGATGACCGTCTTCGACAACGTCGCCTACGGTCTGCGCCAGCACTACCGGCTGAACCGCGCGGATCTCTCGAACCGCGTCGAGGACGCTCTCAAGCGTTCGGCCATCTGGGACGAGGTCAAGCACAAGCTGAACGAGCCCGGCAACGCGCTCTCCGGCGGGCAGCAGCAGCGACTCTGCATCGCGCGGGCCATCGCCGCCGAGCCCGGCGTACTGCTCATGGACGAGCCCTGCTCGGCTATCGACCCGGTGGCCACGGCCAAGATCGAGGAGCTCATCCTCGCCCTCAAGAGTAAGTACACGATCGTGCTCGTCACGCACAACATGCAGCAGGCGGCCCGCGTCAGCGACTACACGGCCTTCTTCTTCCAGGGCCGCATCGTCGAGTTCGGGCCGACGACGAAGATCTTCTCCAACCCGGCGGAGAAGCAGACCGAGGAATACATCACCGGCCGCTTCGGCTGAGCCGCGAGGATCCCATGAGACATCTGCAACGCGAGATCGACCGGCTCAAGCGCAAGATCCTGGGCCTCGGGGCTCTCGTCGAGGACAATCTCCGCTCCGCCTTCCAGGCGATCGAGCAGCGCGACCCCGCGATAGCGCGCCGGGTGATCGCCACCGACGAGGTGATCGACCAGAACGAGGTCGACGTGGAGGAGGAGTGCCTCAAGATCCTGGCGCTCTACCAGCCGGTCGCCGGCGACCTGCGCTTCCTGGTCGCGGTGATCAAGATCACCAGCGAGCTGGAGCGTATCGGCGATCTGGGGTCCAATATCGCCGAGCGCGCCCTGCAGCTCGTCGACGAGCACCCGGTGCCGGTGCCGCACGGCTTCGCGGTGATGGCCGACCGCACCCGAGCCATCCTCGAGAAGGCGCTGGACGCGCTTGTGCGCCAGGACGCGGTGGTGGCCCGGCTGGTCCTGGCCGCCGACGACGAGATCGACGCGCTGTACCGGGACCTCATCGAGGAGCTCAAGGCCATCCTCCGCGTCGACCCCGAGCACCTCGACGCGATCGTGCTGCTCTTCAGCGTGGCGCGGTACCTTGAGCGGCTGGCCGACCACGCCACCAACATCGCCGAGGACGTGCTGTACATGGTCGAGGGCGAGATCCACAGGCACCAGACGCCGGATGGCGCGGACGCGCCGGGCACGCCGGCCGAGCTGTTCCACTTCGGCGACGTCGGCCACGGGGACGACGTGGTCTGAGGCTGCCTCCCGGCGTCGCGGTCCTGCCCCGCGCCGCCCACGGAAGGCACCACGGTGACCCGGGCCAACCCCTACCAGGCCCGGGTCGCCTCGCGTACGGGTCCGCGCGGCGAGGCGCCCTACTTGACGATGATCTTCGTCACCGGCGACTTGGCCTTGCCGGCGACGAACCAGTAGTCCGTGGTCTGCGCCGGGCTCACGTGCGAGCTGTAGGTGGAGTACTTGGCGGTGTACCCGCCGCCGAGGCTTTCGCTGGCGCGTGTGGTGGCGACCACGCGGCTGTGCGACTCACCACCGTAGGAGAAGTGCAGCCTCACGTTGGCGCCGGCGGGCAGCGCCGGGTAGATGCGGCCCCTCAGGGTCAGCGCGCTGCCGGCGGCGATGGCCACGTGGTTGCTCGCCGCCGGGCTGATGGACATGCTGGTGAAGGCCGCCCAGGTGCTTCTCAGGCCGAGCTGCATGCGCAGATCGTTGCCGCCCATGAACTTCACGCCGCCGCTACCGATGATGGCCGCCTTGACGATGCGCGGCGACGTGCCGCGCCGCACCGTGTAGATGCTGCGCAGCGAGCCTTTGGCGCCCAGCGGCCCGGCGAGTTGCCTGGCGGTGCGGCGTAGCGGGCCCCAGTCGTGCAGGGACCCATAGTAGTCGTAGGGGTCGCTCACGCCTTTCAGGTAACCCAGAGGAGACGCCCCGGGCCAGCCGAACTCGATGTTCTCGGTGTGGCCGCCGGAGCAGGAGGAGTAGACGGCCAGGATGACCTCGCCCTTGTAGGTGGGGGTCACGCCGGCCGTAGCGCGCACCGCCGCGTCCGTGCGCGGGTCCTCGATGCCGATGCCCACGTAGGCCTGGCTGCGCACGTCGCAGTAGACGTCCCACGCCTCGCCCGGCTTGCGCGAGCGCAGCGCGAACGCGCGCGCCGCGCAGGCCTGCGCCTTGAGCGACTCGGCCGGCCATGATGGTGAGACCTCATGGGGCACCGAGCCGCGCAGGTAGCTCTCCAGCGGGACCTTGTTGATCATCATCAGGGAGCTGCCGGAGCGCACGACTCGGATGACCCCGCGGTAGGCCCCGGTGTCGCCGAGATCGGTGGCGGTGAGAATGCGCAGCGAGCCTTTGGTGGGAGCGAAGGTCACGGCGGCGGAGAAGTGCTTCTTCAGATCGCCGGCGACCACGTGATAGGCGCCGCCTGAGTACGTCGCGGTGGCCGTCCTGCCGGCGGGGATCTCGAGGGGCGCCGCGGTGCCGACGGCGGTGAAGGCGTTGGGGCAGGTGACCTTGACCGCCTTCAGGCCGCTGCGCAGGCGCACCCGGATGTCGAGGTTGGGCCGCTGCTCGAAGGCGATCCCGGTGTAGTAGTGCCTGAGGATCGCCTTGTACTTCCATCCGTGCTTGGCGTAGCCGTAGGCGCCCCACTGCGACATGCCGATGCCGTGCCCCCAGCCGTGCCCGACGATGCGGAAGCCGGTCGCGCTGGTCCAGGCTTCCGCGGCCGGCGCCGCGCAGAGCACCGCGACGGCCGCGAGCACGCCGGCGAACGCCAGCTTGCCCCGGCGTCCGAAGCGGACGGCGAGGCGGCGGAGCGGGTAGGATGTGGGGAGTGGGATACTCATGGTAGGGATGGGCGCCAACCTCTCACCTCCGGCAGGATACGCGCCCCGGGAGCTTGGGTCAAACGCGGTGGTCACGGTTCGGACTGCTTCTGGCATCGGCGCGCTTCTCCTTTTCTTGAGCCGGTGCGGTGCGAAGAACCGCCGGGCGCGCGCCTCGAGGACGCGGACGCCCCCGCGCCCGCCCGGGCAACGAGGTGCGTGAGGAAAGTGGCGGCCGGCGGCGAAAGAGCCGGGGCCGGCCGGCATTCCCACCTGCACCGGCATTCAAGTCGCCGACCGACGCGCCGATAGCAGGAATGGGACATGGTCACGATTCCGTACAGATCACGCGTTCTTCTCGCCGCACTGCTGTTCGCGGTGGCATTCGCGGCCGCCGCCGCGCCCTGCGCCCGCGCCCAGAGCTACACCGACGTACCCAAGTCGCACTGGGCGCGCGCCTACATCGCCGCGGTGACGGAGCGCAGCGCCTCTGGCCACCGGCTCCTCGGCGACTACGGCTCGGTGTTCAAGCCGGAGGCGCCCATCACGCGAGCGCTGCTCGCCCGTTCCCTCGTGTTGGCCTCCGGTCACTACGGTGAGAAGATCGACCCCGTGGCGATCAAGGACGTGGGCCCCGGCCATCGCTACTACAGCGTCATCCAGATGGCCGTGCGTCACGGGTACATGAGCCTCAACAAGGCCGGCGACTTCGATCCGGACGCCCCCGTGAGGGCCGTCAGGGCCGAGGTCGCTCTCGTGCACTGGCTGAAGGAGCGGTACGCCAGCTCCGACTGGACGCTTCTCGCCAGGCTGGTTCCCAGTCGCTGGGAGCCCGTCACGGGCTGGAAGACCGATGCGCCGTCGTATTTGCCCTCCGTCCTTGCCTCGAGGCAGCTCCAGTTGCGCTTCAACCACCCCGACAGCGGCGACCGCCATGAGGTCACGCCGGCGCAGCCCATCGACCGCGCCGAGGTCGCCTACATGTTCTGGCGGGCGTACAAGGTGTCGGGTGAGTGGATGCTGTACGGGCTCACGGACTACAGGAGCATCACGCTTCCGGCGCTCAGTGACCGCCAGAAGCAGATCGTGCGCTTCTCCCTCAAGTACATCGGCTACCCCTACATCTGGGGCGGCGAGTTCCCCACGCGCAATTCTCCGTACGGCTACCAGAGGGCCGGCGGCTTCGATTGCTCGGGGTTCGTCTTCTACGTCATGAAGATGCACTTCGGCTACGGGATCACGGTCAATGAACGTGGCGCCCACGACATGGCGGCGCGCGCCAAGCCGCGCATCACGCGCGCGAACCTCAAGTGCGGTGACCTGATCTTCTTCGGTCCCCAAGGCCCGCGCTCCGCGGTCGGCTCCATCTACCACGCCGGCCTGTACTTGGGGCACGGCTGGTTCATCCACTCCACTGGCTCCAGCGATGGCGTCACGCTCGCCTCGCTCGCCTCTTCGAGCTACTACAAGACCTACTTCGCCTGGGGCCGGAGGGTGCTGAAGGCGTCCGAACTGGCCGGGGCGAAGACCGCTGCGGCCGCTTTCAGCTCGGCTGCGCCGACCGCCGAACCGGCCCCGGCGCCGACTGCCGACCCGGCCCCGACCGCCACGTCGCCCACCGGGTGACGGCGCTTCCCGGCCGCCGCTGGAAAGTGGAGGCTCGCGTGCCGTAGACTCGGCGCGCAGAACGCATCGAGCATCTGGGGGTCCCGTGCAAGCATCCGTGAAGAATCTCATCGCCGCCTTCGCTATCCTCTTGCTCGCCGGCGGGCTGGCGGCCGGCCTGCCTGCGGTGGCCGGCGCGGCAGACGCGACCTCTCCGGCGATCTCCCCGGCGCCCGCCGACCCAGGGCTCACGCTCACGGCTACACCGGCAAGCGTACGCGTCGGCCGGCAACTCACGGTGGCGGCGCACATCGCCCTGCCCGGCGCCACGCTTCAGCTCAGCCGCATGCGCGCCGGCGAAAGCTTCTTCAGGCCGTTGGCCGAGCTCACCGCCGACGCGCGCGGCAACGCGAGCTGGATCGTGCAGCCGGCGCGCTCGGGAACGTACCGCGTCGAGTTCGCCGGCGACGCCGACTGGGCGCCCGCGAACGCCGAGGTCATCGTACTCGTGCGGCCCAACATCGGGCTCACGCTGGCCCCTCACGGCATGGTCGTCAAGGGCCAGCGCGTCACCGCCCGTGTCCAGGTCACCCCCGCCCACCCGGGGGGCCTCGTCGACCTGCGGGTGTGGGACCGCGCGGCGCAGGTGTGGACCGTGCTGCGCACGCTCACCCTGGGCTCGGACTCGCGCGCCCGGTCCTCCTGGAGGACGGACACCGTAGGCCGTCTGCGGGTGCGCGTTCATATGGCTGCCGACTTCGATCACGCGGCCGGCGACAGCAGCGTGCGGGGACTCCGTGTGCTGGACCCGCGCAACCCCTATGGCGTGCCCACCAAGTACCCGCACCTCATCCTCGTGGACCTGTCGAAGTACAAGCTGTTCTACCACGAGCACGGCAAGATCGTGCGCGTCTTCGACTGCGTGTTGGGGCGGCCATCCCTGCGCACGCCGCGCGGGCACTACCGCATCTACGCCAAGGACCCCGTCATGGGCGGGCCGTATGGGCCGCGGCGCATGCGGTACCTGGGGGCCTACGCGATCCACGGGACCAACGAACCGTGGCTGCTGAACCGCTTCCCGCGCAACTACTCGCACGGCTGCACGCGGCTCTCGAACGCGCACATCCTGTGGCTGTACTCGCGCGTGCACGTCGGCACGCCGGTGTGGAACGTGCCGTGACGTGAGGCGGCGCCCGGCGGGCCGGCCCTTCGGGGCCGCGCCGGGCGCTCACCCTGCGGGGTCGGCCGTCAGCCGAGCTCCTGGTACTGCCGCGCGTAGTACTCGCGCCACTCGCCGCTCTTGAGCTTGCGCCACCACTCGGAGTGGTCGCGGTACCAGGCGACGGTGTTCTCGAGACCCTTCTCGAAGGGCGTCGCCGGGCGCCAGCCCAGGGCCCTCACCTTGGCGCAGTCGATCGAGTACCGGCGGTCGTGGCCGGGGCGGTCGCTGACGAAGCGGATGAGCTCGGGGCTCTTGCCGAGGTGCTTGAGGATCTGCCGGGTCAGGGTCAGATTCTTGACCTCGTTGCCGCCGCCGATGTTGTAGGCCTCGCCGACGGCGCCCTCGCGCAGCACCACGTCGATGGCGGCACAGTTGTCGTCCACGTAGAGCCAGTCGCGCACGTTGAGGCCGTCGCCGTAGACTGGCAGCGCCTCGCCGTCGATCGCATTGGTGATGAACAGCGGGACGACCTTCTCGGGGTACTGATACGGGCCGTAGTTGTTTGAGCTACGGGTGATGAGCACCGGCGAGCCGAAGGTGCGGTGGTAGGCGAGCACCAGCAGGTCGCCGCCGGCCTTGCTGGCCGAGTAGGGGCTCGACGGGTCGAGCTCGGACTCCTCGGTGAACGATCCGCTCTCGGTAGAGCCGTACACCTCGTCGGTGCTGATCTGCAGGTAGCGCGTCACGCCCAGCTCGCGGACCGCCTCCAGCAACGTGTGGGTGCCGAGGACATCGGTGCGGATGAAGTCCTGCGGGCCGCTGATCGAGCGGTCGACGTGGGTCTCGGCGGCGAAGTTGACCACGGCGTCGGCGCCGCGCAGCGCCTCGCCGACGACGACGGCGTCGCAGATGTCACCATTCACGAACGTGTAGCGCGGGTCGTCCTCCACGTCGCGGAGGTTCTCGAGGTTGCCGGCGTAGGTGAGCTTGTCGAGGTTGACGACTTCGAGGTCGTCGTAACGGCGCAGCATGTAGCGCACGAAGTTGGAGCCGATGAATCCGGCGCCGCCGGTGACTACGAGTCTCACGTCTGTCTCCTCCCGGTGGACGGGGCGCCACCGGCGGGCTTTCGCCCGCCCGGCTGGGCCGTGCGGCTCCCCCTTGGCTGGCCTGAGCCTACCCGAGCGGGATGAGCCTGTCGACGGCCTCGGCCACCCCGTCCCCCCAGCTGGGCAGGCGCGGGATGGGCCGCTCGCTAGCGAGCGCCGTGAAGGCCGGCCGGGGAGCCGGCCGGCCCGCTTCGGCGGTGCTGATCGGCTCGACCGGTACTTGGAGGCCGGCGAGCGTCACCACCTCGCGCGCGAGTTCGCACCAGCTGCAGTAGCCACCGCCGGCGAGGTGGTAGAGGCCGGGGCTCACGCCCAGGCGCAGGGCCTCGTCGACGGCCGCCGCGAGATGGCCGGCGTAGGTCGGGGAGCCGACCTGGTCGTCGACGACGCGCAGCGGCTCGCCGGTCCCCGCCTTGCTCCTGGCGGCGCCGAGGATCGTCTTGACGAAGTTGGTCCCGGTCTCGCTGAACAGCCAGGAGGTGCGCACGACCATGCCGCGCACCCAGCTCAGGACCTCCTGCTCGCCGGCCAGCTTGGTGCGCCCGTAGACGTTCAGCGGCCGCGGCGTGTCGGTCTCCACATACGGGCTGTCCTTGCTCCCGTCGAACACGTAGTCGGTGCTGAAGTACACGAGGACCGTGTGCGTGCCGCGCACGGCTTGCACCAGATTGCGCGTGCCCAGCACGTTGACCGCCTCGGCAGTCGCGGGATCGCCTTCGGCCCCGTCCACGTTCGTGTAGGCGGCGGTGTGCAGGATCACGTCGGGGGCGAAGCCGTGGACAGCCGCGTGGACGGCATCCGCGTCGCGGATGTCGAGCGCGTCCTCGCGGCTCAGGAAGACCTCGCCCTCGAGGACGCGGGTGAACGCCGTGGCCAGCTGGCCTCCGGCACCGGTGACGAACCAGCGTGGCATGCAGCTTCGCCGGCCGCGCCTAGCGCAGCTTGACGCCCCAGTCGTAGGGGATCGCCGGGCTGTCGTGCGGCAGCTCGACCTGGTCCGGCGCGTCGTACTTGTAGACCTCGGTCGGGGCGTTGACGATGTACGCCTCCTCGGGGCTGACGCACTTCCAGCCGTGCCAGAGTCCCGGCGGCACGCGCACCAGCAGCGGGTTGTGCTCGCCGAGGAAGAACTGGTCGATCTGCCCGGCCGTCGGCGACTGCTCCTGCCCGGGCGCGGCCGCGTCGCCTTCGGCTCCGCGGCCGTCGAACAGCACGAGCTTGATCATGCCCTTGACGCAGACGATGTTGTCGTACTGCGCGTCGTGCAGGTGCCAGCCTTTGACCACACCGGGAAGAGTGGTCGTCATGTAGAACTGGCCGAACTCGATGAAGAGCTCATCGTCGTTGCGCAGACACTCCATCAGGTGGCCGCGCTCGTCGGGGATCACCTTGAGCTTCTTGGTCATGACGCCGTGGATCATGTGATGCCTCCTCCGCCGGTCGCGCCGCCGCTCGTCGCCACCCGCCCCCCTACGCTCACAGGATGCCGATCTGGCTGGAGTCGCCGACCATGAAGCGGTAGGCGACGGGCAGCGCCTCGCTGTGGGCGATCACGCAGTCGCGCCCGATGAGGCTGTCGGCCATGCGCGCCCCCAGGCGGCAGATGCGGCTGTTCTCGAGCACGATGGAGTGCTCGATCTCGGCCTGCTCGACGACCACCCCGTCGCTGATAGCCGTGTAGGGCCCGATGAAGGTGTCGCTGAGGCGGCAGCCGGCGCCGATGACCACTGGTCCGCGAACCGTGCAGCGCTCGAGGCGGCTGCCGTCGCCGATCTGCACCGGTCCCTCGACGGTGCTCTCGACCACCTCGCCGCGCACGTCGCGCTCGATAGTGCTCAGGATGAGCCGGTTGGCCTCGAGCATGTCCTCCAGCTTGCCGGTGTCCTTCCACCAGCCGGTGACCGTGTGCGGCTCCACGCGCAGGCCGCGGTCGATCATGTGCTGGATGGCGTCGGTGATCTCGAGTTCGCCGCGGGCGCTGGGCGCGATGGCCTTCACGCTCTCGAAGACGACCGGCGTGAAGAGGTACACGCCCACCAGGGCGAGGTCGCTCTTCGGCTCCGCCGGCTTCTCGACGAGCTGCACGACGCGCCCGTCCTGCAGCTCGGCGATGCCGTACTCGCCGGGATCCTTGACCTTCTGCAGCAGGATCAGCGCGTCCGGCGCGCTCTGCTCGAAGGCGTGCACGAACGGCGCGATGCCCTCTTTGAGCAGGTTGTCGCCGAGGTACATGACGAAGGGCTCGGCGCCGAGAAAGGCCTCGGCGATGAGCACCGCGTGGGCGAGGCCCAGCGGCGCCTCCTGCGGGATGTAGGTGACCGCGAGGCCGAAGCGCGAGCCGTCGCCGACCGCGGCCTCGATCTCGGCGCGCGTGTCGCCGACCACGATGCCCACTTCGGTGATGCCGGCGGCGCGCATCGCCTCGAGGCCGTAGAAGAGCACCGGCTTGTTGGCCACCGGCACGAGCTGCTTGGCCGAGGTGTGGGTGATGGGTCGCAGGCGGGTGCCGGCGCCGCCGCTGAGGACGAGACCTTTCATCAGCCGTCTTTCCCGGCGCCGGTCCTAGATCGTCTCGTCGTCGCTGAGCTCGTCATCGCTCTCGGTGGAGAGCAGGTCGAGCACGTTGTGCTCGTCGACGGCCTTCCCGACGAAGACGACGTTGGGCCCGGCCCAAAGCGTGACGCGCGCGCCCACGGGCAGCCGATACGGGTCGCCGTTGAGCGTGATGTTCGTGAGCGTCGAGCGCTCCAGGTCGCGCGTCACCTCGGCGCTGTCGATGCGGAACGGCTCGGCGTCGTCGAACTGCAGGCGGGGTTCTTTGCTCGCGTCGATGATCACGCGGCGGAGTATAGCACCTCGTTCCACTGGCCTCGCGGCCGCATTCGTGGTTGAATCTGTGTGCGAGTTCGGTCAACCCGGGGAGTCGATCGCGTCGCAGCGACCGCGAGGTCACTGCTCGCACGGTCCCGCGCCGGCGGCTGCCGGCGCACCACTCCGTCTCACTTCCCGGCGCCGCTCGCAGATCACTACAGGGGTACAGGAAGGAGCCGATGTGAGAGCCAATCCGAGGTACGGCCGACCGCGAACGCTTGTTCTTGCGCTCGCCGTCGTGCTGGTCGCCGGTCTGCTCTGGGGTCTCGGTTCCGCGCTGGCCGGCAGCGACAGTCCGTCACCGGCCGCCGGCAAGACCACGTTGCATCTCGGCTGGACCAACGACCCCGACAGCCTCAACCCGTTCATCGGCTTCGAGTCGTCGTCTTACGAGGTCTGGGCGATCAACTACGACCTGCTCGTGGGCTTCCGCGCCAACGACATGGCGAACGTGCCCGGCGTCGGTCTCGCCAGTGCCTGGGAGACCTCGCCCAACGGCAAGGTCTGGACGTTCACGATCACCGACAAGGCCAAGTGGCAGGACGGCGAGCCGCTCACCGCAGCGGACGTCGCCTTCACGTACAACTACGTGATCGACAACAAGATGGGCCTCTTCATCGACTACGTGAAGTTCATCACCAAGGTGGAGGCCACCAACGACACGACGGTGGTGTTCACCTGCAGCAAGCCCAAGGCGAACATGCTCGGGCTCTGGATCCCCATCCTGCCCGAGCACATCTGGAGCAAGATCTCGGCGGCCGACGCCGAGAAGAGCTTCAAGAACCCGCCGCCGATTGTCGGCTCCGGACCCTTCCAGACCGTCGAGGTCAAGAAGGGTTCGTACGTGCGCATGGTCGCCAACAAGGATTACTGGAAGGGTGCACCCAAGGTCGACGTGGTCATCTTCCAGACCTACCAGAACGCGGACACCATGACGCAGGACCTCAAGACCGGCGCCATTCAGAGCGCGTGGAACATCCCGGCCGCCCAGTTCGCCCCGCTCGACAACGAGCCGGATCTTAAGTCGATCCGTGCTGTCACCATCGGCTTCGATCAGCTCAACTTCAACTGCGCCGACAAGAAGACGTACCCCAAGTCGACCGGGAACCCGGTGCTCACCGACGCGAAGTTCCGCCAGGCCCTCCAGTGGGCGGTCGACAAGGAAAAGATCGTCGCCATCGGCTACAACGGCGACGCGGCGCCCGCCGACACGATTCTCACCCGCGACTACTACCCGGATGTCGCCGACTACCACTGGACGCCGCCGGCGGACCAGGCGTACTCCTTCGACCTCGAGAAGGCCAAGGCGGCGCTCGACGCGGCCGGTTACAGGGACACCGACGGCGACGGCATCCGTGACTACAAGGGCAAGCCCATCAAGCTGCGCCTGGATGCGCGCGCCGAGTCCATCCAGAGCCAGAACTGCGGCAAGCTTATCACCGGCTGGTTCAAGGACATCGGTCTCGACATCGAGTACTCGGTGATCGACGACGGCGCCCTCACCGACAAGGAGTTCGCGTACGCCGGCGACGGTTCGTTCGCCCCCGACTTCGATATGGCCATCTGGGGCTGGGGCGGCGACGTCGACCCCAACTTCATCCTCTCGATCCTGACCACCGGGCAGATCGAGAGCTGGAGCGACTGCAACTGGTCGAACCAGGAGTACGACAACCTCTTCCTCCAGCAGCAGACGGAGCTCGACCTGCAGAAGCGCATCGACCTGGTGCACCAGATGCAGCAGATCGTCTACGACGAGTCGCCGTACATCCCGCTCGTGTACCCGCTCGACCTGGAGACGGCGAACACCGGTGCGTGGACCGGCTGGGTGCGCGCCAACCAGAACAAGGGCGCCTGGTGGTACAACACGGAGCCCGACACCTACCTCGCCGTGCACCCCGGCGCCGCCACTGCCGAGACGACCAGCTCCAACACCGCCCTGATCGTCGTCGTCGTGGCGGCGGTCGTGATCATCATCATCGTCGTCGTCCTGCTCATGCGCCGTCGTGGCGCGCGGACGGAGATAGAGGGCTGATCGCGGCGTGAGGCTGTCATGGATGCGCCACTTGTGGCGCACGCCTCAGGACGCGTAGCTGAGGTACGGCCGCCAGCTCTCGTGGATATGGTCGACGTGCATGAAGACGAACGCTGCCGGCGCCGGGGGGCGCGGCTTTCGCGCCAGGCGCAGGCCGGCCAGATGCGGCGGCCGATCGGCCTTCTTGCGGTTGCAGGGGGCGCACGAGGTGACGAGGTTGTCCCACGTATCGGGGCCGCCCTTGGAGCGCGGCACCACGTGATCGACGGTGAGGTGACGATTGCTGCCGCAATACTGGCAGTGGTGGCGGTCGCGGGCAAAGACGGCGCGGCGCGAGATGCGCGACGCGCCGCTGCGGTGGGGCACGTTCACGTAACTGCGCAGGCGGATGACGTGGGGAAGCTCGTAGGTGGCGCGTTCGCTGCGGAAGGCCGCGCCGGACTGCTCCAGCACCTCTGCTTTGTCCTTGAACAGGAGCACCAGAGCACGCCGCACGCTGCACACGTTGAGCGGCTCGTAGGTGGTGTTCAAGACAAGCACCTTCCGCATACCGACCGATAGTAGCAGAAACCTGCTCGCGCGCGGCCGTGCGATGGCCGCCGACAAGCACTAGACTGAATCTATGGACCTCTTCTCGATGAGCGACGAGCAGGTCGCGGCCGAGGCGCCGCTGGCGGCGCGCATGCGGCCGCGAGGCCTGGCGGAGTTCGTCGGACAGGAGCACATCGTCGGGCCCGGGACCGTGCTGCGCGCGGCGGTCGAGGGCGGCGAGCTGTACAGCATGATCTTCTTCGGGCCGCCGGGGTGCGGCAAGACCACGCTGGCGCGGCTCATCGCCGCCGAGACCGGCGCCCGTCTGGTGCAGCTCTCGGCGGTCAACTCGGGCACGGCCGACGTTCGCGCCGCCATCAAGGGCGCGCGCGAAGCGCGCGCCCTCAGCGCGGCGCGCACCATTCTCTTGATCGACGAGATCCACCGCTTCAACAAGGCACAGCAGGACGCCCTGCTGCCGGCGATCGAAGACGGCGTCGTGACGCTCATCGGCGCGACCACCGAGAACCCCTACTTCGAGGTCAACTCGGCGCTCATCAGTCGCTGCCAGCTGTACCGCTTCGAACCGCTCGCCCCCGAACTGGTCGAGCACGTGGTCGCGGCCGCGCTGGGCGACGCCGAGCGCGGCCGCGACCACGTGC
>Ga0209585_10000233_pt1 | contig 22175 bp, 20 predicted proteins | sample NGEPerone_FD_185491 | JGI IMG/M metagenome (GOLD analysis project Ga0209585, IMG submission 185491) | Arctic peat soil microbial communities from the Barrow Environmental Observatory site, Barrow, Alaska, USA - NGEE Permafrost154B-one... | ecosystem: Environmental > Terrestrial > Soil >... | reverse complement strand
CGCAGCTTGATGAACTCGATATCGACCATCCCGAGCACTGCCTTCCTCCTGCTGCCGTCGCCGGCGTCCCGGAACCGGGAACACGGGCTGACGGTACAGGCCTCGTTGGGGTGGTCAACTTTTCGGTGATCGAAACACCCTCAGGTGGTCAACTTTTAGAGTATCGAACACAAAGCTGAATGCCGGTCCTGGCGAGACGAAGATCCTTCCGCTGTTTGATGACTCCCCCGTGCCGCCGCGCACTGTGTCCTTTGACGAGTGGTGGAATGGAGTGGTCTTCGTCGACAACGGCCGAATCGAGCATTCTCGCAGAGACCTGGTTCTCGCTCTCGCTAACCAAGACGGGGGCGGGCATGTCGACCCCGGACTGGATGAGGAGTACGCAAATCTCTCACGGCATAACTCCCTAGGGTGGATGGAAACGAGGGATGGTGTCGAGCAGCCGCTGCCCGATCAAGTACCTGCTGCGGTCTGGCACATCGCGCACGAGGTGCTCAAGAGCCTTGATCCAGACTACCAGTTCCAGGAGCCGGAGAGGCCGGGAGTGCTGATGATGGGCGCGGCAATCCACAAAGCACCCTCTGTTCCGCCGTGGCCGCTATCGAATACCACGAAGCTGCGCAAGGTTGGACGCAACGATCCGTGTCCATGCGGCAGCGGCAAGAAGTTCAAGAAGTGCCACGGTGCCTAGGGGGTGGGCTGACTTCAGGTTCGAAGCGCAACACTGATCACTCGAGCGCGTAGCATTTCTCCGGTGTCTAGAATCTGAAGCCACGGAGGCGCGGGCCGCTGAGCGATGTGTCGCGGACTGCGGCGGTCTCCTGCATGGGCGCGATCACCGAAGACCGGGTACCAGATTTGTCGCGCCGGCATCTGGTCGGCGGCGAGGCCCTGTGCAGCGCTTCTTGGTGTGGGACAGAATCGCGTGACCTGTGCGTTGACCTGACCCAGCATGCCTGCGAAGACCTCGAGCGCCAGCCGGGCGTCAGGCCCCGCAGCGCTTGCTCATCAGCTGACGAGCCACTCCTCGACCCGCTCGAGGAGCTCGATCGCGTGGCGGAGGTCACCGACGTGGCCCCAGTTGGCGAGCTCTGGGTCGATGCTGTCCTGATGCGCTTCGAGGGCGACGCTGATCGCCTCGAGCTGCGCTGCGGCCTTGGCCTGGAGGGCGATGTAGGTGTCGGCGGCGGCCTCGTGTTGGGCCTCGATCGCTGCGCTGCGCTCTGCCGGGCTCATGGCTGCCTCCTTGGCTTCGTCGTCGATATCGCATGACCATCTACGCTCTGCGGGCGCGTGAAGTCCAGCCGAGATTCGCCTTCGACACATTCCTACGCAATCGAGGCCGGCGCGGCTGCCGGCGATGCGTCGGCAGGTCACAAGAAGCGCCTGCACGCTCGCCGCTTCCTGAGCGGCGACAGGATAGCCTGACCTGTGAAAGCGAGGGGCAGGACTTCGCGCTTGAGGTCATCGTGACGGCTCTCACCGAGGCGCTGAGTCACGGCACAGGATGGGGCGGCCACGAAGCGAGTCTGTGGGGGCTTGTCACCATGACGCTTCCAGCACGACGGCTCCTCGCGGTCATGGAGGAGTAGGATTCGCCAAGGGGTGACGAGATGTCTCTCAGCGTGCGGTTTGAGAAGTGCTCGATCGAGGATTGTCGTGAACTGGCGATTGTCGTCGATGGCCTTGCGCTTGAGGACGCGAGCACCCTCACCGTGGTCATGGCGAGAGTCGATTGCGAGGACACCGAGTTTGCAGCCTCGTGGGGCTCAGAGGTTCATCCGCAGGACCCAACTCGCATTGCGGCGCCCGACAATCTCGAACTTGCCACCGGTCTCTACGGGCTGGCGGATCTACACGTCACTGCCGCAGGGCAGCTGGATGAGCGAGAACAGACGTCTCGCCATCTCTCCGAGGCTGACTACGGACTGCAGCTGGTCGAGATCCGAAGTCAGGGCACGCCCGAGTCGAGTGAAGAGACCTTGAGGCAGCGTTTCGAGGACATCATGAGAGCTCGCGAGGAGGAGTTCGCGGCGGGACTTGGCCTTGACGCCGGCACGCCCGGAGCCCGCGAATACATGGTGGTTGTCTTCGTCAAGGACTGCTTGCTCACGCGCACGATGCGTTTGGGACGGTACGAAGTCCAGCCGCTTGGCGGACTCGCAGCCGGCGACGAGGTGGACGTGGTGCAGGAGTACCTGCGGACCTTCACGGCTGACGTGATTCCTGACCCGATGGCTCGAGACGTGGCAGAGAGCAAGCGCAGCAATCACCCTTGCTTCGTCGCGCGTTTTCCGCTGGTCAGGGCCACCTCAAACGGCGACGCCGCCGCGAAGGCCGATGCGGAAGCACGGGTGCTTGGCAGCGTTCTGAGCCTTCACCGGCTGGCATACCCGACTCCATTCGCCGCATTCGTGAAGGATCTTGCCAACAACAAATGCCAAGTCTGGATACTCGGTCGTGGCTACGGAGGGAATCTTGTCGGCGGCGGCATCTCCGGCGAGTACCCGAAGGCCATTCGTGCCAACGTGGCCAAGGCCAAGGCTAGCGAGCGCGTGCGCCTCTACCTTGGCCTCTACCGAGAAGCCCTCCTAGAAGCGGAGCCGGGGGCCCAGTATTTCCGGCTCTGGAGCCTACTTGAGGTGATGGCCACGCACGATGTGCGCAGTGGTGAACCGCTTCTCGACTGGGCGGGTCAGCCACGCACGAGCGCCAAGGGAAATGCACTCGCCATCAGAGGGGCGGAGCAGCGAGCCTTCGAGTACTTGAGGAGGGTCATCGCCGGCGCGTCCGTCGACTTCAACTACCGCAGTGAGTTGGATCAACACACGTGGGATCAGCTGGCGTCGATCTGGTATCGGCACAGGAACTGCATGGCCCATCAGGGCGGTTGCATGCCTGACGACCCTGCGCACTGCCGGGTGAGCGACGGGACATGCCGGGCGTGTAGGGCCGCGCGCGACGAGATGGTCAAGAAGCATGGAAGCTCCGGCGTGGACGCCTATCGCCGGGCTCTCCGCGATACTGTCCAGTACTGCTTGGCACACGAATTGGCGTGACGCCTGCGACCTGAGCAGCGGCGCATCATCACTGGACGTGACGGGGCGACCGCGGATTGAGGCTGTTCGGGGCGAGTCACCACAGTGTTTCCGTCAGCCTCGCTGCTACTTCATCGACGAGGGCCCGACGTCCGGAGACCGAGGCCATCGCCCCTACCTACCTCGCAAGGCCCCGCGGACACAGGTCAGTCCCCGCAGAAGACGGCGTGCTGTTGGCTGGTCCTATCGCATTGGGTGCGTTTGACCACGCTCGGAACGCGATGCTTCTTTGGCCTTGCGACGAGCCTCGTCAAAGAACGATGCATTGCTCTCAAACTGCTCCACGAGCCAGTCCGCGAAGGCTTCGCTGTACTGCGGCGTGGTGTACTTGGGGTGGTGGCAGAATCGCTTGTTCTCGTCAATGGCGTGGATTCGCCTGACGCACTGAATGTCGTAGCCAGCGAGGGAAGTAGCGCCTGCGAGGCGCTGGCTAAGTGCAGTGACGAGCTCCTTCTGGCGATACGGGTGGGTGACGTCATGATCAATGTCGCGGTAGGCCGGGGCGGCTGGGTCGTCGGTGAGACGCACAGGGACTGCGCGAGGCGATGAGCTGAGTATGACTTCTTGACCGGGCGTGAGGGTGACGACGCTTGCGCCGGGAGGCGCTTGGGTCACCTTGCGTATCCCGGAGAACCAGGCTTTGCGCACTGAGTTGAGTCGTCGCTCGAAGTATCGCTCCAAGTCTCTCGTAGTACCGGGTTCGCTCTTAGCCCCATGCCTGAAGTACACGGTACCCTTGCTGAAAGCTGTCTTCTGCCCACCGGCGACTGAGAATGTGCCTGGTTTGGTGAAGATGATGGGGGTCTCTGACATCCCGACCTCGACTGCAGCAACCGCCTTCCCGCGCCTGGTGCGGGCAGTGATCTCGAAGTCGCCGAAGTGGACGCCGGTGTACTTGAACAACTTGTCCGTGACAACCGCCGGATCAAGGGACAGAACCGGGTCAAGATTGCCCCCCGATGGCTTGCCGGAGTCATCGACGCCGACGAGGATGACTCCGCCGCCCGAGTTGGCCATCGCAAGGATGTCCTTGATGAGTTCGCACCAGGTGTGCGGAGCGCTGAAGTTCAGCTCCGTCTTGAAGTCGACCATCCCCGACTCCTTGGGCGCCGACAGTGCTTTGTCGACAAGTTTGCCCATTTCCCCCTGCACTGAGCCTGAACGCCATTCTGCAGTGTGAGCAGCGTTGCGGTGAGGGCTCGCAGCCTAGGTGCGTGAGCCTAGCCTATTCCCTAATGGCCACCGGGTCCACGGAATCACCGACTACATCACCGGAGATGTTGGGAGACGCTTGCCGCGCCCTCGATCGGAGACGGGTCTTACCGCGGCTACTCCGAATGGCTGAGTTGATTCGACTGCGCCGCGGCCTCGACCAGCGTCCAGTGCTCGCGTCGGCACTCGGTCGGCAACGGTTGCGGAGTTGCTGCACTCGGCGTTCTTTCGCCGTCCGTCGAGGTCGTGCCTGCGCGGCGAGCGAATTGAGTCAGCATCTGGGGTACCCCGGCAACCGGGCTCGTGACTCCGTCCGAGCCGAGGCGCAGAATGGTGGCCGCGCTTGCGTCTCACGGGGGAAGTGCACAGACTCGACAATCGAGTAAGAACGCCACCGGGCCAGCGGTGCCGGCCCTAAGCGCCTACCTATCGACGCAGCGGAGCCAGGACCTGTCACATGCCACTTGAAGACAACTACGACGCCACCTTCGCAGCCGGGCTTGCGCTGCAGGAGAAGCAGATCCAGCAGAGCTATCGCCCGGTGATCGGCGTGCACAAGTGGTTCGCGCGGCGCCCGGGCACGCTGTTCCGCAACCTGCTCCTGTCTGAGTACAACGGCGACGTCCCTCTGCAGGACTCCTTCTATCTCGCGCACGAACTCGGGGGCGTGATCGCCGACCCCTTCATGGGAGGCGGCACACCGCTGATCGAGGCTAATCGCCTGGGGTTCGGCGTCATCGGCAGCGACGTCAATCCGATGGCCTACTGGATCGTCCGTCAGGAGCTTTCGCCAATCGACGATGAACAGCTCGCCGCGGCCGCGCGTGACGTAATCGACGATGTCACTCAGAAGATCGGGGATCTCTACCAGACGAGGTGCGAGGAGTGCGGCGCCGAGGCTCGCGTGAAGTACTTCCTCTGGGTCAAGCTGGCGCAGTGCCCTGAGTGTGGCGAGAAGGTGCCGCTGTTCCCTGGGTACCTCCTAGCCGAGACGGTACGTCACCCGAAGTGGATGTTTGCCTGCTCTGAGTGCCGGCAGCTTGTGGAGCTCGATGAACGCCCTCCGAAGGGCGCGAGCGTACCGTGTCCGCACTGTGGCGGCGCCGTGGGCGGAGCCGGTTCGGCGCGGCGCGGCCACGTGCCCTGTAGCGGGTGCGGACACGATATTGCCTACCCCGAAGCCTGCGCGTCGCCTCCGGAGCACCTGATGTGGGCGATTGAGTATCACTGCGAGCACTGCAAGCCGACTCACCGCGGGCGCTTCTTCAAGGCGCCGGGCGCCGCGGATCTCGAGCTTTACGAGGCGGCGCGCCACAGGCTTTCGAGCGCCGCTGGATTGCCGATCCCCGAGCAGGCCATCCCCGAAGGCGATGAGACGACGCGGCTTTTGCGCTGGGGCTACCGGCGCTACCGCGACATGTTCAACGAGCGTCAGCTGCTCGGCCTGGCCACCTTGCTCGAGCGCATCCGCGCCGTCCCCGACGACGAGCCGCGCGAAGCGCTGCTAACGGTGTTCTCCGACAGCCTGCGTTATCAGAACATGCTCTGTCGCTATGACACCTACGCGCTCAAGGGCCAGGACGTCTTCTCGGTGCACGGCTTCCCCGTCGGCCTCGTCCAGTGCGAGGCCAACCTGCTCGGCATCCCGCGCGTCGGCTCCGGAGGCTTCTCCCATTTCGTTGAGAAGTACCGCCGCGCCAAGTCCTATTGTCGGCAGCCCTTCGAGAGTCGCCGCGAGGGCCCGAGAAAAGAGCGTGTGAGCATCGCCGGCGAACAGATTGCCGCCCACCTTGTCGACCATTTCCCCGACGGTGGTCGGAGGGAGGCATGGCTCTCGGCGGCTCCGGCGATCGACGTCGATCTCAGTCCCGACTCCCTGGACGGCGTCTTCACCGACCCGCCCTACTTCGCCAATGTGCAGTACGCCGAGCTCATGGACTTCTGCTACGTCTGGCTGCGGCTCGGGCTCAAGGACCGTCATCTCCCGTTCCGCGGCGAGACGACGCGGTCGATGAGCGAGCTCACCGGCAACGTCACCATGGGCCGCGACCTGGCGCACTTCGCTGAGGGTCTCTCCTCTATCTACACGCACTACGCGGCCGCGTTGAAGACCGGCGCACCTTTTGTCTTCACCTATCATCACAACGAACTGACCGCCTATGCGCCGCTCGTGGTTGCCGTGCTCGACGCGGCGATGACCTGCACGGCCGTGCTGCCCGCGCCCGCCGAGATGGGCGCCTCGCTGCACATCAACGGTACCGGTTCCTCGGTGCTGGATAGCGTCTTCGTCTGTCGGCGTGGCTCTGAGGTGCCGAAGGAGGCCTTCGCTCCGGAGGAGATCGGTGCTGCGCTGGTGAATGACTGCAGGGAGATGCAGGCCGGCGGCGTGCGCGTCAGTGCAGGAGACGTGCGCTGCTTGGCCAATGGCCGTCTCACGCAGCTCGCCATCCGGGTCTTGGGCGAGCAGTGGGACGCGGACCGCGAGATCGAGGAGCGCCTTGCCCGAGCTACGGACGAACTTGAGGCGCTCCGGGGCGAGCTGCATGCTCAGCTTCTGCCGGAGGCGATCTTGTCCAGGTTGCCAGCGCGCACTGCGCGAGAATCACTCACGCTCTTCTGAGGCCGGTCGATGAAACAGCCATTCCAAGCAAGCACCGCCGAGATCGAGCAGCACATCGAGGTCTACATCGACGCCGTCTATGCAGGCCTCGAGTCGCAGTTCCTCGTGCTGCCCAAGGGCGGCAACTTCGTGGAGTATCTGCGATTCCAGGAGGCCTACGAGACGCTCAAGCGAGCGACCAAGGACTTTCGCGTCGTGGACCCCACCGCTGTCTGGGATGCGCTCCTCGCCGATAGCCTGGCGGCTGTCGTGCTGCGCTGCATCCTCGGCATGACGCCTCCCGAATGGGCTGACCTTGCCGCCTCTGACTCAGGCCTCACGATCACGCAGAACTTCGCCCGTTCGCTTGACGGCAAGGTGCGCTGCGACCGCGAGTACCTCGCGCGTCTGAGCGAGCGCAAGGCTGGGACTCTCGAGCGCGTCGTGGCCATGGTCGAGACCGCCTGTCGCCACATCAGCGCCGGGGTCACCGAGAGGGCGCCTGACACCCTGCACCGCCTCGACAAGGTCGACACCGCCGAGGGTCTGGACTCGGTGCGCCGAGCTGCCGACTTCCACGTGCCCTATGCAATGCTCCTCTACGAGCGTCTCCTTGGCAGACCGTTCGCCAGCCATCGCGACTCGGTCTCGGAGCTCATCGGCGACATCATGGAGAGCGCCGTGGAGGCCGAGCTCTTGGCCCGCGGGGTTTCGTTTCGCAAGACCAAGCGCGCCGAGCGTGTGCCCGGCTTCGACCAAGCCCCCGACTTCATCACGCCCGATGAGTATGCGCCTGCGGTGGTGATCGAAGCGAAGATCACCAACGACGATGGCACCGCGCGCGACAAATTCACGCGTATCATCCACTTGGTGGAGCAAAGCAAGGAGCGCGTCGCCAGCGGCCAGCGGGGCTTCGAGGTCATCGCTTGCATCGACGGGCGCGGGTTCGGAATCCGCCGTGAGGACATGCGGCGACTGCTTATCGCCCTCGAAGGCAAGGTTTTCACGTTGGCTACGCTCGATGAGCTCGTCTCGAACAGCCGGTTGTCCGCATTCTCGACACAGCACTCGGACTAGCAGCGCCTCACTGTCGGGAGTCAGGCGGTGCTCTGACCCGGCCTCGATCGTGGTTCATGCCCGTGGTGACACCTCGGCCGCACGTTATCGTGTCGGGTCGGCAGCCCGCCGGCGCGCCTTGAGGACTGCCTGCACACCATGCATAGCTGGGGCGCGTCCATGACACCTGAACCTGTGCCCACTCCTCAGTCAGCCGGGGCAGGCGGGCACTCAGCCTTCTCGTCGCTCTCAGTGAGCGCTACCATAGTCGCGAAGGCTTCGCCGCAGACGTTGCACGTGAACTTGGAGATGGGCACGATCACGGGCTACCAGGCCGGCGCTGGGCCACCTGCGCCCCGGCCCACACTCAGTACTTGTCGGGCCGCGGCGATGAGAACTCCGCCGTGTACTTCTGCTCGACCTCCTGGCTGCCGCACTTGGGGCACACCGCCTTCGCGTCGCGCTCCTCAATGTGGCACGTCACCGCGAACTTCCGCCTGCACTTCTTGCACCTGAACTCGTAGACGGCCATCACCGTCACCCCCCACCCTCGCTCGCCGTAGCCTGCACCCAAGGACTACCCAGCGCGCCGGCCTCCGTATCCCTGTCACAGAGTCGCCTCGCCCGAGGGCCAGTCTACCGGGCACTGCTCGCCGGTCTGCGGGCCGGGAGGGCTGGCTACGCCCGATACGGGCCAAGCCCAACCGGGAACAGTAAACACAAAGGAGGCGCATCATGAACGTGCCGTACTTCAAGTGCCAAGACTGCGGCTACGAGTTCGAGAGGACGGAGTTCCTTCCCGATGTCGAGGACGCCCTCGTTTCCTGCCCCGTCTGCGACGGATTGGAGATCCACGACGGATTGGGCATCCAGTTGGTGGAAGAGCCTGCGGCCGAGCGGGCAGACCTGGCCGCCTGACACTCAGCGTGGTCGCTGGGTGATCAGCCTGGGCGACGCCGACATCCTCACGGTGAAGCCTCTTGGACAGTCAGGGCCTTGCATGAGCGTGGGTCGAGACGTTATCTCCAGGGAGACTCGTTGCTCCAGCGCCTCATGCGGCATGACCTCGCTGAACGTAGCGTCTGGCTGGAGCGCTTGACGACGCCGTTCGTCTCGGGGGCGTAGTGGGCGTCAGCATCCCGTCGGCCTGCTCGCCAAAGCGCCTGCACATCGCCAGGTTTCTGCTCGTGGACAGCACTCCGTAACCTGTTCGCGCGCGTTGCGCATGATCTCGCTGGTCCAAGTGAGGAGCGGTGTCTTGATACGGCGCCGGCCCTCGCGAGTGAGCGGTCGCCGTGGCGTGAGGCCTTATCATCCGGTTCCGCCCACATTCGTCACAGCGATGTGGCAGAAGATGACCATATATGGTGAGATCCACAACATGACACGTCCCTCCGAGCGCAGAGACATGAGTGATCGTGGGTCCGGCAGCAGTCCACGCGCATCAAGACGGGCGATGGACGAGATCCTTGACCGCTGTCGGGCCAGCGGCGCCGTCGACGCGCTGGTCATCGATCCTCACGACGTCGAGACCGCCGACTGGGTTCGGCTCAAGTGCCAGTATGGCTGCAGTCACCACGGCACGAGCCACTGCTGCCCCCCTTACACGCCGACCCCGGAAGCGACGCGACGCGTCCTCGACGCCTACGGATGCGCAGTGCTTCTCCGATTTGGTGATCAGGCGGGGGCGCATCGGGTATCCGCTGCGCTCGAAAAGGAAGCGTTCGCTCAGGGGTTCTACAAGGCTCTGGCGTTGGCCGCTGGACCTTGCCGCCTCTGCAAAGTCTGCGATTTGGATGGCTGCCGCCATCCTGCGAGCGCTCGACCTTCGATGGAGGCGTGCGGCATCGACGTGTTCGCGACGGTCCGGGCGCAAGGCTTGGCGATCAAGGTGGTCGCCGTCCGTACGTGTGACGCCCAGTACTTCGCCTTGCTCCTGGTGGAGTAGATCACCGAGGCGCGCTGCCGTTGGCGGCCGATTCCGGGTCAGCAGCTTGGCCGGGAGAGCCGCCCGCGTACTCTTCGCTTGTCAGTGGCGTGACGACTACGTCTGCACCCAGCCCGCGAAGCTCGTCGAGGACCTCCGGGGACGCCTGCTGGTCGGTTATCACGACGTCGACTCGCTCCAGCGACACAGCTGGGAACAGCGACGTGGCCGAGAACTTGAGGGAGTCGGCCAGCAGGACCACGCGGTCGCAGACATCCGTGAGCGCGCGTTTGATCTCCGCGTCAAAGGGCGTGCCCACGTAGGTGGACCCCTCGCGCACGGCGCCGCAGGTGAGGAAGAACGTATCGACGCGGAGCCCTTCGATCGCCGACAACGTCATCGGACCCACGAAGGAGCGTGTGTGCGCCTCAAGCGCTCCGCCGAGTGAGACGACTTCGATGCCCTCGCGCCGGGACAGCTCGGTCAGAGCCGGCAACGAGTGAGTGACGACGTGCAGATCGAGATTGCTCGGCAGCTGCCGCGCCAACTCGAGAGTGGTCGTGCCGGAGTCAAGCGCGATACCTGTGCGCGGCCGTAGGTACTCCAGCGCGGCGCGGGCGATCAAATGCTTGGCGGACGCGCCGCGAGCGGATCGAACGCGGAACTCATCGTCTTCAGTGGCGTCCGTGATCGCATTGGCTCCGCCATGGACCTGCCGCAGAAGGTGCCGTGCGGCGAGATTCTGCATGTCGCGCCGAACGGTCATCTCGGAGACGCGCAGAAGCTGAGCCAGCTCGCTCACGGAGCCAAAACCGGCATAGCGCACGTGTTCCAGCAATCGCTGGCGGCGAACTTCAACTGGGGTTATGGCGACAGATGACTGTTGCAATTCTCACATGCCTTGTGACATAGTGTACATCACTTCATCGATCTCGTGTGGGACGGGTGAGCCGTGGCATGAGACATCGATACCAGACTGGAGAGCATGCAGGCCCTTCGGGTCGCATGCGGCGGGGGTCCCTCTGCGGCAGATACCCAATGTTACAGGAAACGTCCGCCGATAGGCAGCGACGGTGCGCGATGTCACACCCGGAATGTCCTGGCGGTCCCTTCTTCACCAGACAGTGACCGTGCGAGGGTCGTGGGCGTCTCGACAAGGTCCTCATGCAGTGTTGAGGCGACTCGGCCCGCCATTCCGCGCGGCGAACGGTGATCGAAGCGCGCCTGCCGTGAATCGCACGACAGTCGAGAGGAGGCTTTGACGGAAGGAGTGGTACGCAGCGCAGCGGCATGGGCTATTGAAGCGGCAGCGTGCAAGCGGCCTCGGACCGAGGCCGGTCAACGAATACGTCACCTGGAGGTACAGTGATGCAAGAGGGGAACCAGATGTGGGGCGACCCCAGTTCGGCACTCATGTTCGGTCTTGCCACAGGACTCACTCCGCTGGGTCTTCTGATCGCCGGGCGTATCCCGGCGGCGGCCGGTCTCATGATCGGCGCGTGGCTCTTCGGCGTCATGCTGTCCAACATCATCTGTGGGCTCGTCGCGCTGCGCAGGGGCGACGCCTTGTGGGGCAGTCTGGCGCTCTTCTTTGGCACCATGCTCGCCGGGGCTGGGGTCGTCTCGAGCCTGTTGCACACCGGATGGATCATGCGCGGCATGGAGGCGCAGATCCCGCTCCAGTACGAGGGCTGGGCATGGCTTTCGTGCGGCATCGTGCTGTTCCTGTTCCTCCCCGCACTCGCGAAGGTGAGCTGGTCGATCGTCCTTTCGGGGCTGGCTGTGAGTCTTGGGCTCCTCCTCGTCGGCATCGGCTATATCGGTGGGCTCGACAGCCAGGCTCTGGTCGACACGATGAAGGCCGGCGGGTGGCTGATCGCCTTGTACGGTGTCTACTGCTTCTACGCCGGCTTCGCTCTGATCACCAACACGGTCTACCAGAAGGGCATTGTGCCTCTCGGTGGCCCGATCGTGAAGAGCGCTCCCCCTCAGGCTGTGGCACCACCGGCGGACGCAACAGCGGGTTGATCACCGCCTCGAGCTGAGGGCCGGCTGGCTCACGCCGACCGGGCAAGGGGGCCAGGATGCACGCTCCGCTCCCTTGCCCGCCCCCGGCCCCTTGGCTGCCGACGGTGCGCCGAGAAGTATGTGAGCTGCATGTCGTGCAGGCGGCTAGGCGTGGACAGCGTCGTCGGATGTCGCAGAGAGAAAGGAACGGCGTGATGCCGGCAATCGATCCAGCAGGAACATGGCTGTGCAGCACGGGCGAGACAAGGAGCGGAACCGGGCATTGGCCCGGTGCTGCTAAGGTCCTCGCCGGCAGTGGCTGTGCCGTTCCGTCGCAGTTCGACATCTGCGAGATCGCCGGCTGTCTGAAGGACAGGGAGTCCGATGACTCCACGTTCAAGCAGACGCAAGGGCGTAAGGCGCTCTTGCTCAGGACCGCGAGTAGCGCCGGGCGAAAGGACGCCTCCGTTCGCCCGGACGCGCGCCGCCATGAGCTTCCCCCTTGCTCGTGCGGCGCACGGTGGACTGACGTTGGCTCTCAGCCTCAGTTCGCCTTCAGAGCATCGGGGTCGGTGACCACGCACTGTGATCACGATGCTGCGGGCGTGGTGCTGCGACGCACTTCGCTCATCCTTGAGGGCGGGCCGGGCGCCACTTGGCGCTGGGCCCGCCCGAATGGACACACAAGTGCCGGATCGCGCACTGTCCGACCAGGTCGATCTGACGGATCCTTCTCGCACTATCGACCAAGAATGCGCACTGCTCTGCCCGGGCAAGTACCTGGTGCGCAGGCTGTCATCGACTCGCGCAGGGGGTCTTCGTGACCGAAGTCTATGACCTCGTCCTTCTCGGTAGCGCCGGTCGCAACCAGATGCACCGCGCTGATGGCAGCATCGAGCCCATACTGGGCGGCCCGCTCTTTCACAGCGCTCTCGCGACCACCTGGTCTGATCGACGGGTGGCGGTGGTCACTCGGATGGCGAAGGAGGATCGGGATCTTCTCGAATCGCTTCGCGATGCGAGCATCTCCGTCTTCGTGTCGCCCGCGCCCCAGACCACGCGCAGTCACATCTTCTACGCCAGTGACAACGTCGACGATCGTCGCCACGTCCTGGAGACAAGCGCCGGCCCGTTTTCCATGGCTGATCTTCCCCCTATCGAGTCTCGACTTATTCACCTCGTGGGCGTCAACCGAGTCGAGTTCTCCCTGGGATTCATGCTTGCCCTGAGAGACCGGGGACTGGCTTTCTCGGTCGACATGCAGGCATTGATCCGAAGAGCCGATCCGCGCACGGGTGACGTCACGTATGAGGACTACCCGCACAAGCGGCAGGTCGCGGCCATGGCCGAGAAAGTGAAGCTCGACATCGTCGAAGCCGGCCTGCTCACTGGCACCACGGATCTTGAGCAGGCGGCGATTCGATTCGAACAGTGGGGGACTCCCGAAGTCATGGTGACGAGCGCCGACGGCGCTCTGGTGCGACATGAGGGAAGGACCTTCTTCGAGAGGTTCTCCAATGGCAATGACTCGGGAAGAACCGGCCGCGGGGACACCGTCTTCGCCGCCTATCTCCTTCGCCGGATGGACTTCGGGGCAGCAGAATCCCTAAGGTTCGCGGTCGCCCTCGCATCTATCAAGATGGAGAGTCCCGGTCCGTTTTCGGGGACTCTGGCAGACGTCCTCGACAGGATCGACGAGGAGCAGTCCTGCGGACGGCTTGTCCCGCGGGCGTCCGCCCTACGGTCTCCGGGCGTGAACACGATGAGCAGCGTTGACGAGCAGCCGCGGCGACCGCCACACCAGAGGGATGTCGACAGCCGGATACGCGACGGTGTTCCGCGATCGCCTTGCTCGCTCCTTGCAGAGCGCGCTTCATGAACGGGGCCTCACGCCTCGGACGAACCTGGCTGAAACCGCGACAGTGGGAGGTGTAGATGAGCGAGTTGTTCCCCGCAAAGAGCATCGCCATCGAGGTGGTGAGCTGTACCGATCAGTCCAAGATCCGGCTCTTCAACCGCTGGTTCGACCAGCAGCATGTTCCTGCCCTCAGAGCGACTCCGGGCATCGTGGACGTGTATCGGTATCTCGATGTGGAGCCAGAACTGGGTGACATGGGCGTGGGCCGTTTTGCCTCTTCCCCGGGGAGCCCCGTCCGCTACCTCAATCTCTACCGCATCGACTCCGACGATCCCTTTTCGGTCATGGAGCAGGTCAAGAAGGACAACGAACTCAGGCGGGACGAGGGATCGTTGCCCGAGTATTTCGAGTCCTACGAGACCATGGTGTGGGACTTCGTGGCCGTGCGCCAGACTGTGCAGCAGCCTGTGAAGGCGCCCACGCTCACGCCGGACGGCATGCCCGAAGTCGTCCTGCTGGTGTTCAGCGGTGCCGGCCCGTCAAAGCAGCGCGAGCACAACGACTGGTGGCTTTACGCCCACTCGCACGATCTGCTCGAGACGCCGGGAATGACCCAATGCGAGCGCTACCGCAATTTGGATCCCGCGGCGGCCGATGACGACGCTCTCTTCATGAACATCTACGAGTTCGACACTGACGATCCCGCGGGGGCCTTGTTGAGGATCCTCGAGGACGACGAGAAGGTCCGCAAACCACAGGGACGGTTCAGTCCGTTCAACAAGCCGTGCAAGCAGCATGCCAGTGGGCTCTATCGCCACTGGGATCCCATGGCCGGCCGCTGGTCGTAGCCGAGCCAGGTTCAGCTGACAAGCAGGAAACGCGAGGAGGAAGCGTGGCAAGAAAGCACGTAGATTACGATTGGACGAAGATCCCTGAAGTGTCGATGTACGGGTACACGAAGGAAGAGGAAGCCTTCTGGCCCAATCAGGACCTTCATCCCAAGTGGGACATCCCCGAGAAGATCGCCATTCAGGTTGCTCTTTCGGGCGGCGGCGCTCGCATCACCCCCGGGCAGAACCCCCATCACCCGGGCTCCGACCTCGACACCATCAGAGAGTCGGCGGAGGAAGTGCTCGAGCTCGAGACCGGGCCGTCCTGCATCCACTTCGACCATCCGCCGGATCAGTGCGTCACCCGCGCGGGCGAGAAATACGACTTCGGCGATTCCTACGCCTACGTGCTCGAGCCCCTCATCAAGAAGTACGGCTACGAGAAGCTCTGCGCGCACATCAACACCCTGCGCGGCACGACGGAACAGCAGATGAAGCCGGTCGTCACCGGTCTGGCCGAGCTGACGTACATGCAGCCGCGCGCGTCCACCAACTGGATGAAGACCATCTATTCGATCATGAAAGAGAACGGCATGGCGGTGGAGATCGCCGTGCACGTCAACAGCGAGCTTGACCTTGCCCGCCGCCTTTGCGTCGACTCCGGCCTTCTCGAGAAGCCGATCATGTGGTGCATCCTGTACGGCCTGCCCATGAAGGGCCCCCGCTGGCACTTCGAGTACATCCCCAATGAGATCGCGATGGCGCAGTCGCTCGTCTACACGGTCCAGCGGATCCGCGAGATGGATCCCGGAGCCAAGATCCAGGTGTGCCAGGGCGCACGGCCGTCCCGCTACATGATCACCTTGGCGATGCTCCTCGGTCTTAACGTGAGGGTGGGCCACGAAGACACGGTCTTCAAGTACCCCCACAAGGACGACCCCCTGACGAGCAACGCCGAAGAGGCGAAGTGGGCGATCGACACCGCCAGGCTGCTTGGGCGCGAAGTCATGACTCCGGCGGAATGGCGGGAGTACATCGGGGTGGAACCGAGGACCGGCAACGATCCCTACGCCTACGTGGGGGTCCCTGCCTAAGGAGCGCGCGGTCCATCCCGGTCTGATCGGTCGATCTGGGACTGCTGTGCTTTGACTGAGTCGGATGCGGGCTCGACCGGGAGAACGGAGACACCGGTCTTTCCGGTCGAGCCCGTGCCATTGCGAAAGGGATGCTGATGGACAAGGTTATCTATGGCTGCGACGAGATGGGCCAGGATGACAGCGAGAAGGTCGGCAAGAAGTGTGCCAACCTCGGCGAGCTGACCTCGGCCGGTTTTCGTGTCCCACCCGGCTTCGCCGTTTCCCTCGAGGGCTACGGCCGGTTCATGAACGAGACCGGTGTTCGCAAGAGGATCGATGAGTACCTGAGCTCGTTCGACGCGGATCCGAGCAGGACGAGCGACATGCCGCGCTATGAAGAGGCGTCGGTCGCCATCCGCGAGATGGTGGAAGAGACGCCGGTGCCCGCGGATATCGACGCCGACATCCGTGACCGGTACCAGGTCCTTTGTGAGGCGGCCGGCGGCACCGATGTCCCGGTTGCCGTGCGTTCGGCTGGTCCGGCCAGCCACCCGGGGCAATACGAGTCCTATCTCCACATCCGGGGAGCGGATGACGTGGTGGCCGGGGTGAGGAGAGTGTGGTCGAGCTCCTTCAACCAGCGCTCACTCATCGCCCGGGCTCGGCAGGGGCTGGACGTCGTTTTCGATCCCATTGGGGTGGCGGTCTTGCAGATGGTCGACGCGAAGGCTGCCGGCGTCATGTTCACCACCAACCCGGCCAGCGGCGATGCGGGTCAGATCTACATCGAATCCAATTGGGGTCTGGGCGAGTCCGTGGTCGGCGGCGAGGTGACCCCCGATTCCTTCCTGGTCGCCAAGGCCGGCCCTGAGATCCTCGAGCGCACCATCTCCGAGAAGAAGCTTTGGTTCGTGGTCGACCCGGCCACCGGCAAGCCCGCCTATCAGGAGGTGCCGGAAGACAAGAAGAAGGCTCCCACCATCACCGATGAGGAGCTGCTCGAGATCGCCCGGGTGGGCATCAAGATCGAGGAGCACTTCGGGGGCGCTCAGGACATCGAGTGGGCTGTGGATGTGAAGGGCGCCGTTCCGGAAAGCATCGTGTTCTTGCAGACCCGTCCGGCCAAGCACGTTGCTGAGAAGAAGGACCCTATCGATCAGGCCCTCGATCTGATGATGCGCGGTTTCTAGTAGGACTCCCGCCAATAAGGCTGCCCAGGAGAAACGATGACTGCAGTATACGGAGTGACGCAATTCGAGTTCGATGAGGAGAACGACCTCAAGAACTACGACGTGTGGTTCTGCGATCTCGCACACAGTTCGCCGGCGCTGAAGCCCCTGTTCGTTCTTCACGACTGGCTCTGGCCTGGATACCGCGCGATCCAGCGTGCCTATGAGCATCTCTCGGTACCGACCAGCACCGGTTGGGACATCCGCCTGATCGACGGCTACGTCTATGTGAGCGTGATGCTGACCTCTGATGAGCAGGCCAAAGAGCGCTCAGTCGTCTTCCGCGAGAGGATCAGGCCCTTCATCGAAGACGCGGCTGGGCTGTGGGACAAGCGGAAGTTCGAGTTGATGGCCGCGTACGACGAACTGAAGCAGAGCTACGGGCTGACCACCTACGACTCCATTCACGAACTGAGCAACATCCAGATGCTCGAGCTGTTCGACGACTTTCTCCAGGTGGTCTCGCTGCAGTGGAACGTGCACATGGACTACTTCATCCCCGTGAACTACCTCTATGGCTCGTTCGAGACCATGTGCCAGGACTTGCTCGGTATAGACCACGGTCACCCCTTGTTCGCCCGGGTGATGAGCGGCTTCGACAGCAAGTCCTTTGAGACCAACCGGGAGATCTGGAAGCTCGGGGCGAGAGTCATCGAGCTTGGCCTAGAAGACACCTTCAAGCAGATCGAAGACGCGGTTCTTCTGCTCGAGGCACTCGAAGAGAGCGAGTCGGGGAAGATCTGGCTGACGCAGTACCGCCGGTTCCTGGACGTCTATGGGTGGCGCTGCGAGCGGATGCTCGAGTGGGCCACTCCGACCTGGCTGGAGAAGCCGGCCCTCGGCATCCCGTCCGTCAAGATGGCGGTGACCACCAAGGGCGTCTCCACCACGGACGAGAGGCGGAAGAACGCCTACGAAGACAGGATAGCCGCGGAGAACGAGCTTCTCTCCCAGGTGCCGGCTGAACAGCGGGAGTGGTTCCATACGCTCATGAAGGCCGCGCAGGTGGCCCCCTACTTCAGTGAGGACCACAACTACTACTGTGACCTCTACATCGGGGCGCTCGGTCGCTGGATAACCAGGGAGATCGGGCGGCGGTTCGCGGAGGCAGGGGCTATCGATGACCCCGAGGACGTCTACTTCCTGGTGGCAAGCGACATCCAGAAGACCATGATCCCCATGGGGCGGGTCCGTCTGCAGAAGCGGGTCGAGGCGCGCAAGAAGGAGTGGCAGGGCTATCTCGCGACCAATCCTCGACCGTTGCTCGGCAACCCTGCTGCCATGCAGGAGGTCGTCCGCAAAGACCCCGTTCTCAGCCCCGCTTTCGCCATCCCCAAGGTACGCGAAGAGCTGAAGGCCGACTTGTACGGCGGCGGCTCCGCTCCTGGTGTCGTGGAGGGCACAGCCAGAGTGATCATGACCGAGGCCGAACTGGGTGAGCTCCAGCCGGGAGAGATCCTCGTCGCTCCGGGGACCAGCTCGCAGTGGACCCCTGCGTTCGAGATCGTGAAAGGCATCGTGACGGACGGCGGCGGCGCCTTGTCGCACGCCTGCATCGTGGCTCGCGAATACGGGATCCCAGCCGTCACGGGCACGCAGCAAGCGACTCAGAAGATCAAGACCGGCGACAAGGTCAAGGTCGACGGCGACCTGGGCATCGTGTTCATCAACCGCTAGGCACCGCGCAGCTGAGAATCCGCCGACGTGCTATTGAGGAACGGTTCGCGCCTTGGATCCGATCGCGGGCCGGACCGTTCCTCAGGGCCGGCGTTGCGTGTCCCAGGGTCCCAGAACGGAGCATCTGACTTGAAACACATCGTCATCATCGTGACCCTCGACACGAAGAGCGTGGAGGCGGCCTATCTGAGGGACCGCATCCTGGAGCTCGGGCGCCAGCCGCTTATCCTGGATGTGGGATGCGGCGGGATGCCCAAGATGGAGGCCGACGTCAGCGCGTTTGACGTGGCCCAGGCTGCCGGCGCCGATCTCGAAGCCTTGCGGGGGTCGCGCGACCGGGAGACAGCGACAGGCGCCATGATCAAGGGCGCCGTTGCCAAGCTCACCGCCTTGATCCAGGCAGGCGCGGTGGAGGGACTGATCTCCATCGGCGGCATGAGCAGTGCCGTGATGGCGTCGAGCATCTACGCGGAGATGCCCTACCGCATCCCGAAGTTGCTCCTTACCACGGCCGCCTCCCTGCCCCAGGCCAATCGCTTCTTCGGACCCTCGGGCGTGACGGTGATGCACAGCCTGGTCGAGGTCGGAGCGCTCAACCGCCTGCTGATGGGCGAACTTTCGCGCGCGGCAGGAGCGATCTGCGGCATGGTGGAAGGTCAATCACTGGTCACGCAGCCTCTCGAGGTCAAGCCGATCATCGCGATGTCGACCAATGGTTGGGTCGAGACTCCGGCGCAGTTCCTTACTGATTCGCTCAAGGATGACTACGAGATCGTCCGCTTCCACGGGACGGGCCTTCCCGAGGTGGTGATGGAGAAGCTCGTCGAAGACGACTACTTCGCCGCCGTCATCGACCTTGTGCCTTCGAGCATCACCAACGAAAGGTTCCAGGGGTCACGGGTCTCGTGGCCGCGGCGCATGGAAGTGGCGGGCGAAAAGGGCATCCCGCAAGTCATCGCACCGTCCTTGGTCAACACGATCTCTCGCACTCGGGAGTCCTCCGCCGCGCTCGCTGAGGAGATGAATACACGCAAGCACTACTTCATGGATTCGCTGCGCATCCTCTTGTGGCTGACAGAGGATGAGCTGCGGGACATGGCGTTCATCTACGCGGAGAAGCTCAACAAGGCAACTGGGCCCACCAAGTTCCTCATCCCGACCAAGGGTTGGCTCAATATCGAGACCGAGGGTAGCGAGTTCTACGAACCTGAGAGCGTTCGAGCCTTCATCAACGTACTGAAGGAGAGGGTCAAGCCAGAAGTGGACTTGATCGAAGTCGACGCCAACATCGACACGATCGAGTTCGGCAAGGCCGTGCTCATGGCCTTTCGGCAGGTGACAGCCTCATGAGGTCCGGGGGGTGAGAGGGCCACGGTTCTCCTGCTGACCATGTCCGAGCTTGAACGGGATACCGGGTCTTCCCACAGCGACTCCATTTCTCTGTGATGCAGAAGCCCCCCATGAGGACCCACCGCGGCGCGAGCGACACGAACGCAAGGTAGAGCAACTCGTTCGATCGCCGGCGCCTTCGCCGACCAAGACTGATCGGCTCGCGTCCCGCGTACGCGTCCGTCCGAGTCCAGGCGGAGGCCTCCAAGTCCCCACCTGACGTCCTCCGTCCTGAAAGGAGTGTTCCCACCATGAAGAAGATCGACTTCGAGACGCATTTCGTCACCCAAGAATGGGTCGACACCCTCTTCTCCAACCCCGGCTACCCCCGTCTTGAGCGAGACGCTGAAACCGGGGCACTGCGGCTCTGCTATCACCCCGAGGCCAGGGAGCCCTATGGGGATGCCCTGCTGGAGAAGCTCCTCGATCTGGGCGACGGCCGCTTGGCCACCATGGATGCGGCCGGCATCGACGTTTCCGTGATCTCCCTCACCGCTCCTGGGGTGGAGCAGTTCGATCCCGCTCTCGGGGCCAGGCTGGCCAAGAACGCCAACGATGCCCTCGCCGACGCGGTCCAACGCCACCCCGATCGCTTTCAGGGGTTCGCCGCACTGGCCGTCAAGGACGTTGCCAGAGCCGTGGACGAGCTGGAGCGGGCGGTCAAGGACCTAGGCTTGATCGGGTGGAAGACCCACTCTAACTTCGGCGACTCCTACCTGGACGAGAAGCGCTATTGGCCCATCCTGGCCAAAGCAGAAGAGCTCGACGTCCCCGTCTACCTCCACCCCACGACTCCCAAGATCGCCGAGACCTGGACGTACGGTGTGGCTCTGGCTGGCCCGCCCTTCGGCTTCGGCCTAGAGACCTCTCTTGCCGCCATGCGTCTGGTTCTGAGCGGCGTCTTTGACAGCTTCCCCAGGCTCAAGCTGGTGCTCGGGCACTACGGCGAGGGACTTCCGTTCCACATGCAGCGCATTGACTGGGCCTTTGAACGCCCACACGCCAAGGCTGACAAGGGCGCCGTCGTGCCCCTCAAGAGGAAGCCGAGCGAGTACTTCCACAGCAACCTGGCGGTCACGACGAGCGGGAACTACCTTCCCGCCGCTTTCAAGTGCACCCGCGAGGTTCTCGGCATGGACAGGATCATGCTGGGTACCGACTACCCCTACGAAGACCTGAGTGAGTGTCTTGCCTTCCTTGACGGCCTCGGTCTGTCCGCCGAGGAGGAGACACTGCTCTATCAGGACAACGCGGTGCGACTGGGGCTCGTCCGGTAGGCCGGGTCCTCGGTCCGCCGGGGGGCGCGAGCTGGCGCGCTCGAGTCTGCGCACGGCGTCGGCGGGCAAGTCGTCCCGGCGCCCCTTTGACGAGACCCTGGTTGCGCGCGTCCGGGAGCTCATTAGGCGACACCTTGCCCTTAGGCTACGGTAAGCGCTGGGCGCTGCCGCGCCTCGGAGATGGCCTGTCGGGTTCGGAAGCCGCAGTATCCGCGATGCGCACGAGTCTGAGAGCGGTATCGCGAGTCTAGCCAGCCCTCGAGGAGTGTATCGTGTCAACCTTCTTGGAGAGCTGAGGCCACTGACAGGTGTTGATCCCCGCGATGAATGGAGATCGGGGTCCGCTGGCTCAGTGACTCATGCGGCCGGACCTCGTTGAAGGTGCGCAGGAGCTTCGCGACCTTCTGGGCGAAGGTCGCCGCCTTTTCGAGCTCGCGCTGACGGAGGTGCTAGTGCGTGAGCGACTGCTTGACGCGCTCGACCACCTGGTCGGTCTCGGGCGCGGGGTGGAGGGTGCACTCGGGCCGACTGCCGCCCATCATCAGGCGCATTGTTGCCGCCGCATTGCCGACAAGACGCCTCGCCATGGCTCAACACGCCTGAGCACTGCCCGGCACCAAGCCCAGGCAGAACCTCGGACTATGCAGCACAATCACACACGAGCGACTACGGACGGTGACGCCTTCTTGAGGTTTCCTAAACCTGGTGTCGGCTGTTCGATCCAGCCCGGGGGCACCACTTCTTGCCTGCACAGGGCGATTTCTCCCGTCACCATTTGGGCCGTCCGCCCCGGAATCGGCCCAAATGCCGACACATGACCATCCCCTTCACTCAGGGGCCCGTGAGCAGGGAATATGTCGCCGGAGTCCCATACAACACGCAGCGATTGAGCAGCCGCCGGAAGATGTCCTCACGCTTGCCCCGGCGGTTGAGCCTGTAG
>Ga0209585_10000232_pt1 | contig 22294 bp, 34 predicted proteins | sample NGEPerone_FD_185491 | JGI IMG/M metagenome (GOLD analysis project Ga0209585, IMG submission 185491) | Arctic peat soil microbial communities from the Barrow Environmental Observatory site, Barrow, Alaska, USA - NGEE Permafrost154B-one... | ecosystem: Environmental > Terrestrial > Soil >... | reverse complement strand
GTCTGCACTGTGTGCAAGCAGCTCATGACGCTGCCGCTCAGTGATTGGTGGGCCGACCATATCAACCCCGTCGCCGAAGGTGGCGAGGAGGGCGGGCCGCTACGTCTGTCATGCAAGCACTGTCAGCTCCGGCAGGCTTCCCGAGTCGGCAACGCGAGGAACCCGCTCGCACAGTCACGCAAGCGTGAGCCCGAAAAGCACCCCGGAGACTTGACGTGAGATACCAGTGCGTGTCTGGCGGTGCTGATTCTGTCGCGATGACGCTCCTGGCGCACGAACGGGGCGAAGACTTCGAGATCGTCTTCAGCGATTCTGGCGCCGAGCTCCCCGAAGTCTACTGGTTGCTGCATCGCTTGGCCGACTACGTTGGCAAGCCGCTCAACGTGACTGCTAACAACACGTTCCTGTTCTGGCTGACGCAGATGAATTACCTCTTGCCCACGCCGATGAAGCGTTGGTGTACGGGGCAACTCAAGACGATCCCGCAAGCGCGCTTCTTCAAGGCCGTCGACGCCGAGTCTATCGCGATTGGCATCAGGGCCGATGAGCAGCAAAGGCTTCGTCTGGGAACCGGCGACTCGTGGACCATCGCCTATCCGCTCAACGAAGCCGGCATGGGCAAGGCAGACGTTCTGGAGCTCTGTCGCAAGCACGACATGCTGAGTCCCGTCTATGACTGGCGCAGCGCAACGTCATGTTTCTGCTGCCCGTTCCAACGAGTAGGAGACTGGCGAGGCCTGCTGAGTCACCATCCCATGCTGTACATGGCGGCAGAGGAATGGGAGCGCCAAGCCATCAAGAGGATGGGACCATACGCCGGGTACTTCTCAGGCAAGCAGACATTGGAAGACTTGCGCCACGCGAAGAACGCAGAGTGTGAACTGTTCCCTGAGCCCGATGCCGAGCCGTGTTCGATATGTGCGCACTGACCTGTCGCCAATGTGGCGCTCCGATTGAGCGCAAGAGGCTCGGTCCTGCGCCCACCTATTGCTCACCACAGTGCAGGCGCGCTCATCGGACGCAGGAGGAACTGGCGCAGCGGCACAGCAAGGGGTGCAAGGTATGCGGCGCACCGAGAGAGTACGGGCATTGCTACTGCCAGGCGTGTCGACGAGCCGGCGTTCGCCACAGAGACAGAGTGAGGCACGGGCGAGCGTCTCAGCTGAGCGCGCAGCAACGCATCCTCAACCCCGACGAGCCTACGTTGCGACCCGATGATGCACGAGTGAGGCCGGGTGGGGGGCGAGGCCCGCGTGCACAGAGCGCGTCACGGGCTGGTTAGCATCTCCAGACGGGCACGGGTTCACAAGTCTGACTATCAACAGGGCGCCGACATGGCGCCCTTTCCATTGGGAGGCCCGACATGGGCGTACACGGCCCAGTACCGAAGCGCTCAGAGGAGCGTCGCCGCAACAACAAGCCCGAGACCCCCATCGAGTCCGTTCCCGTCTCCGGCCCCGTCCCGATCCCGCCGGCCGATCCGAAGTGGCACCCGACCGCCCGCCTCATTTACGACTCGCTCCCGACGTCCGGTCAGGCCAAATTCTACGAGCCGTCCGATTGGAGTACCGCGTACCTGCTCGCCGAGTCGCTGAGTCGTGACCTCAAGCCACAGTCCATCGGGATCACGGATGAAGGCGAGGTCATTCGGGCCTGTGTCCCGCTCAAAGGCGCGTCCCTCGCTGCCTATCTCAAAGGCTTCGCTGCCCTCGGCGTCACGGAAGGCGACCGCCGCCGCATGGGAATCGAGATCGACCGCAAGCCGCAGAAGCCGGCGCTCGCCGCAGTCACCGTGATGGATGAGTACAGGGACGCATTCAGTGGCTGAGCGTCGCTGCGTGCGCAGCAAGAGGGGGTGATTCCTCATCTCAACTCTTGTTGTTAAACCAGTGAACATCGGCCCCACGTGGAAACGCGACGAGGCGGGCAACCTGTTGCCTCCGCCCCCGCTTTCGCTGGGCTGGCACCTCGCCGCATGGGCGAAGCGGTGGCTACAGCACGAAACCGGCGCCCCGTGGCGCTTCACTGACGAGCAGTTCAGGTTTGTTCTTCACTGGTACTCAATGGACGATGCCTTTCGGTTCCTCTACCGCGACGGCGTACTCCAGCGGCTCAAGGGTTGGGGCTAACTAGGCAAGGACCCGCTAGGCGCAGTCCTGTGCGCCGCCGAGTTTGTGGGGCCATGCCGAGCGACGGGGCAACTGGCGACGCCCGCTGAAGCGGAGTCGCTGGGCATCCCGCCCGGCCAGCCGATAGGCCGCGCGCATCCGCAAGCGTGGGTGCAGACGGCGGCAGTCTCGCTGACGCAGACCCGGAACACGATGCTGCTCTTCTCGATGTATTTCACGAAAGCGGCGCTCAAAGAGTACGAGATCGACCTGGGCAAGGAAATCATCTATGCCCACCACGGAGCGCAGCAGATTCAGGCGGTGACGAGTTCGGCCCGCGCCATGGAGGGAAACCGGCCCACCTTCGTGCTGCGGAATGAGACGCACCACTGGCGCGAGGTGAACGAAGGCCACGCGATGGACCGCGTCATCGCCCGTAACCTCGGCAAGGCCAATGACGGTCAGGCGCGGGCGCTGTCTATCACGAACGCCTATGAGCCCGGCGAGGAATCGGTCGCTCAGGTCGCGCGTGAGGCTTACGAGAATATCGCGCTCGGCAAGTCAGTTGACGTTGGTTTCCTCTACGACTCGCGGGAGGCCCCGCCGGATGCGACGCTCGACCCGGAGACGTTGCCGGCGACCATAGACGCGATTCGCGGCGATGCGACGTGGCTCGATATCCCGCGCATCATTCAAGAGATCATGGACAAGCGGAATCCGCCCTCGCAGTCCCGCCGCTTCTGGCTCAATCAGATCGTGGCGACAGAGGACTCGTGGTGCACGCCGCAGGAGTTCGACGTGCTCGCGGACAAGACGCAGCAAGTCGAGGAGGGCGACCTAATCGCCCTCGGCTTCGACGGCTCGCTAACTGACGACAACTCGGCGCTCATTGGCTGCCGGATATCGGATGGGTTCAACTTCACGCTCGGCGTGTGGGATCCGGCCAAGACCGGCAACGAGGCGCCGCGCGAGGAAATCGACGGCGCGGTGCGGAAGGCATTCGACCACTACGACGTGGTCGCATTCTTCAGCGACCTGCACCCTTTCGAGTCATACGTAGACGCATGGGAGAGAGACCTGGGGCGCGACCTTTGCGCCGCGGCGACCATGAAGCACCGTATCGCCTTCGATATGAGGGCCACCAAAAAGCTGTTCACCATCGAGGGCTCAGAATTCACGCACAACGAGATCACCGAGAAGGTATTCCGTCACGACGGCGACGCTCGCTTGCGGCAACACGCCCACAATGCTCGTCGCCGACCCAACGCATGGGGCGTGGGCGTGGCGAAAGAGAGTAGAGAGTCGAAGCGGAAGATAGACGCCCTCATCGCACTGATGCTCGCCAGGATGGCTAGGCGCGCGTACCTGTCTTTGCCGGATCGCAAGCAACGACGCAAGCGGCAAAAAGCAGCCTTCTTCTAGGAGACCTATGGCACTCAGCCAATCAGCAGCCATTGCGCAAACGAAGCGCATGCTCGAATGGCGCGCGGCCGACGCAGACCGGCTGGAGCGTCTTTACGGCTACGTCCGCAACAGGCAGCGCTTCCTCTGGTTGCCCGCCGCCGCCCCGCTTGAGGTGCGACGCATCGCCGAAATGTCGCGCGTCAACGTGCTCGGCCTCGTCGTCGATTCGGTTACGCAGTCCATGTACGTGGATGGCTATCGCGCCCCGAAGACCGAGGAAGAGGCGCCGGCATGGAGCATTTGGCAGCGCAACCGCCTCGACGCTCGTCAGATGGGCGTCCATCGCGCCGGCGTCAGCTACGATGTTTCGTATGTCACCGTGCTGCCGGGCGATCCCGTGGCTGTCATCCGCGGCGTATCACCTCGGAACATGACTGCGGTCTACGGCGAAGACGACGACTGGCCCATGTGGGCGCTTGAGAAGATGCGGTCGGCCGTGAAGGGCAAAGCCCTGTATCGCCTCTTCGATGACACGCACGTCTACTACACGCAGGCCGACTCCGGCGGCGGCGTCGAGTACGTCTCCGACGAAGCACACGACCTCGGCAAGGTCCCCGTGGTGCGTTTCCTCGCCAAGGATGACTTGGACGACGAGGTGACAAGCGCACTAGAGGACCTGATCCCGATTCAGGATCAAATCAACCTGACGACCTTCGGCCTGCTCGTCGTCCAGCACTACGGCGCGTTTCCGCAGAAGTGGATCGCCGGCTGGATGGCAGACACGGCGGACGAAAAGGTACAGGTCGCCGCGAACAAGGTGCTCACCTTCGAGGACCCCGACACCAAGCTCGGCGAGTTTGCCGCTGCCGACCTGTCCGGCTACATCGAGTCGCGACGCGATTCGCTGCGCAACCTGGCCGCCATCTCGCAGACCCCGGCCCACGCCCTCCGCGGCGAACTCATCAACCTCTCGGCCGAAGCATTGGCAGCAGCGGAGCAAACCGAGCGCCGCAAGGTCACAGAGTACGAGACTATGTTCGGCGAGTCGTGGGAGCAGGTGCTCGCCCTGGCGGCGGAGATTGAGAACGAGGAAGCGAGCCCCCTCAATCAAGTGCGCTGGAAGGATACCGAGGCGAGGGCCTTCGCCGCGACCGTGGACGCACTCGGCAAGCTGGCCACCATGCTCCAGATTCCCGTGCAGGAGTTGTGGGAGAAGGTGCCCGGCGTGACGCAGGCCGACGTGGAGCGGTGGAAGTCCGTAGCGCAGCAGGGCGACTCGTTCGCGCAACTGACATCGATGCTCGATAGGCAGGCGGCAGCGGAAGTTCCGGCGGCGGCCCCGGCTGCGGTCACTCCCTGATGGCCGCCGGCGACTACCCCATCCCCGACTGCTCGCGCTGTCCGCGCCCCATGACGGACTACTACACGGCGCAGCTCAGCCGCCCACGACAGTACAAATACCGGCTCGTGATTGAGGACGCCACCGAGCGTCGCGTCCTTGAGTCCAACTATGCCGGGGATGTCATCGCCATGCTCAAGACCGAGATGGGCGACTAGTGGCGCGCACCGCAGAGGGCAAGCTGCTCACCGACCTGCACCGCCGCCAGCAACTCGCGCTGCGTGCGTCCGTCGTGCGCGACGTGATGAAGCTCTGGCCGGCGTGGCAGCCGAGTAAGCCGGATTCCTACCAAGCCTTCGAGCGCGCGATGGTGCTCCTGGTGCAGTCGCGCTCCGTGCAGTCGGCGGCGCTTGCGGCTCGCTACGCCGAGATGTTCCGCTCCGCCGAAGACCCCGTACACCAGGCTGTACGCACGGTGTCGCTTGCTGCCGTTCGAGACGAGGAAAAGATCAAGGCGGCGATTGGCGCTACCACGAGGGGCGCAGTGTACAAGTCGCTGGCGGCAGGGAAGCCATTCGAGACGGTTATGCGTAACAGCCTGGTGGAGGTATCAGGCGCCGTCTCGCGAGACGTACTGGCCGGCGGGCGCGACACGATATTCGCCGAGCAGCAACGCGACCAGAGGGCAAGGGGCGTGGCGAGGATTACTGGCGCGGCTCCCTGCGCATTCTGCGCCATGCTCGCCAGTCGCGGGCCAGTCTACCTCAGCGCGGAATCGGCCGGTCAGAAAGACGGCCAGATGATGCAGTGGCACACGCACTGCGACTGCTCGATTGAGGTCGCATACGAAGGCTACGAGATGAACGCCAGAAGCCTCGCGCAGAGGGAGCAGTGGGACAAGAGCGACGGAACGCTCAACGGCTTCCGCCGGGACCTGAACAAGACGCCCGACAGGCCCGCCTAAGACGATGAATGGACGCACCGCAAGACGCGAAGCGCGCAAGGTGAAGCATCGCTATCGCCTTCTGGACGAACACTACACGGGTCCATGGCAGCCGCCGAATACGCGCTGGCGCAACTTCCTCAAGCGCAAGTACGGCGGCTGGTGCCGTAAGCAAAGTCTACCGGAAGCCTGACACGACCACGACGAGGCCGCCGCCATGGTGGCCTTTTTCACGCCACAACCCGACACGGGAGACATTCATCATGCCAGAAGACGAGAAGACGCCGACGCAGGACGACCCGAAGCAGGACGCCCCGCAAGGCACAGACAGCGACGCCTCGGCCGACACGGACGGGGAGCACGACTACAAGGCCGGCGAGGCGAAGTGGAAGGCCATGTCGCGTAAGCACGAGGCAGAGGCCAAGGCCAACAAAGACGCCGCCAAGAAGCTCGCCGACATGGAAGACGCCGACAAGTCCGAGGTCCAGAAACTCACCGACAAGGCGACGGCATCCGACAAGGCTGCCGCATCGGCCGGTGGTGAGCTTTCGCGACTCAGGGTCGCCATGCGCAAGGGGCTGACAGAGGCCCAGGCGAAGCGGCTCATTGGCACTACCGAAGAGGAGCTTGAGGCAGACGCCGATGCGCTCCTCACGGAGTTCACGCCGCCCGACAAGGACGGCAAGCCGACAAGGCCGAAAGAGCGGCTGCGCTCGGGCGCGGCTCCCGATGAGGAGCCCGACGAGACAGACCCGCGCAAACTTGCGGCAATGGTGCCGCGCCTCTAGGAGACACAAACCATGGCTAACGCTTTCATCAAGGCGACGAAGGTCGTCTCAACCGCGCTCGGCGTTCTTGAGCGCGAAACCATCCTGCCGCAGCTCGTGTGGCGTGACGCGGCCGGCGACTTCGCGGGTGTCTACAACGACACCGTCACCATCCGCGTGCCGGCCTACATCCAGGCCCGCAGCCGCGCGCTGCGTAGTACAGGCCCGCTCGTGATGGATGAGCTGTCCGAGACTTCGATCAACGTCACGCTCGACACCGATGTCTACAAGGGCATCAACGTGACCGACGAGAACCTGACGCTGGACATCAGCGACTTCGGCGCCCAGATTCTCTCGCCGATCCTGCGCTCCATCGTCATGGGCATCGAGGACGCACTCGCTGACGAAATCTCCGGCGCGACCTACGCTCTTACGGAGACCTTCAGTGAGGCGGCTCCGCTTCACAGCGTGCTCAGCGCGCGGCGCAAGCTGAACGACTGCTACGTCCCCGCGTCGGGCCGCGCCCTCGTGGTCGGTTCGGAGATCGAGCAGATCATCCTCGAAGACCTCGCCAGCCGTCCCGTCGCCGCTCCGGCCGAGCAGAACGCGCTCACCGACGCGACGATCTCGACGAACTACGGCGGGTTCCGCGTCGTGCTGGCCAACGGCATCGCCCCCGACGAGTGCTTCGCCATCCACAAGACGGCGTTCGTGCTTTCGGGCCGCGCGCCTGTCGTGCCTGCCGGTGTCCCGTGGGGCGCGTCGATGTCCAATGGCGGCTTCGCGATCCGCGTCATCAAGGACTACGACCCGCTGTACATCCGCGACCGCTGCATCGGCAGCTCGTGGATTGGCTGCAACACCGTGCTCGACGACGGCGACGTCAACAGCGACGGCCAGTTCGTGCCCGAGGACGGCTCCGGTTCCGGAACCCCGATCCTCGTGCGTGCCGTGAAGCTCACGCTCGGCAGCTAAGGGGCCGAGTGGTCAAGTGCTTCCATCAGTTCTGGGTGGGGCCGCCCATGCCTGAGGCGTTCCGTGCGTTCGCTGAAGGCTGGCAGCGGCTTCACCCGGACTGGGACTATCGGTTGTGGGGCGACGGCGACCTGCCGCCGCTCCGCAACCAGGACCTTTACAACAGGGCGCACGAACTCGCCCCCGGCCACGAAGGCCAACTGCGCTCCGACATCGTCAGGTACGAACTTCTGTACCAGTTCGGCGGCGTGTGGGTCGACACCGACTTCGAGTGCCTGAAGCCGATTGACGACTTGCTGGGCGGCGTCGACTGTTTCGCCGCCTGGGTCACGCCTGCGTGGTTGAACAACGCCATCATGGGAGCCGACCCCGGCCACCCGTTCATCGGCCGGCTCATTGACGGACTGCCGGCGAGCATCGCTGCGCAGAGGGGCAGGGCTCCCCGCGTGGTGAGCGGGCCGCAGTACCTCACGAAGAAATGGCGCGAGGACGGCGACGGCGTGACCGTCTTCGCCAAAGAGTTGTTCTACCCCTATCTGTGGTCGGAACTGCGCCGCGGAAAGGAGCGGTTCCCGGGTGCCCGGGCTGTCCATCATTGGGCGAATCGTAGACGCGAGAGAGGGATGCCACTGTGACCCTCATCTCTCCGACACACTGGAACTACCCCCACGAAGGGACCGAGGATTTGACCATCGAGCAACGCTGGGCGAAGTTCTGGCAGCTATACGAGCGCGACGCATGGGAGCCCGAGACGCAGGCACTCGTGCGCTCCGTGCTGAAGCCCGGCGACCTGTTCGTCGACATCGGCGCGTGGATAGGCCCCGTGACCCTCTGGGCGCTGGACTGCGGCGCCGAGGTCATCGCCATCGAGCCCGACCCCGTCGCGCTCAGGGAGCTGCATCGGCGTGTTCCGCCCGAGGTGGAGATATTCGCCGGCGCACTGGGCGTCGAGCACGGCACCGCCAAGCTCGGAGTCACGACCGCTTACGGCGACTCCATGAGCAAAATCGGTCACGACGGCCTGCCCGTGAAGATGAGCGCCCTGCCCGAGATTCTGGACGGGCGCCGCCCCGCCATGGCAGTCATGGACATCGAAGGCTACGAGTTGACCATCCTGCCCGAAGTCGCGCCCTACCTGGCGTCGCTCGGGACAACGCTCATGGTCGCGCTGCATACCGGCTTGCCGGACCCCGCGTGGTTCTCTGACTACAGCCGCGTCGACATGCCGAAGACCGCGCGTCGCGGCGGCGGGTCCGGTGGTCGCTCGCTGGCAGTGGTGGCATACCCGTGAGCGTGTCGCTGAGTGCCTGCATGATGGCGCATCCCAAGCGCAAGGCGCAGGTCGATACCATCCTCGCCAAACTCGACCGCGACGACGTGCCGGTCATCTGGGACACGAACGGCAGCCGTTGGGACACCGGCCGCCGCGCCATGCTCGCCTACGATCCGTCCTGCAGTCACCACGTCGTGATTCAAGACGACATCATTCCCTGCCGCGACTTGCTAGCCGGACTGACCGCCGCACTTGAGTACGTGCCCGCCGACGCGCCCGTATGCGGCTACGTGGGGCGCGTCAGGCCCTATGCGGCCATGGTGACGGCAGCGGACCGCAAGGCGCGCGCCACCGGTGCCTCGTGGCTCACCATGCACACGCTCAACTGGGGACCGCTGATTGCCGTGCCGACGAGCGTGATTCCCGAGATGATCGAACACGGCGACACGCTGAGGAACATCCCGAACTACGACCGCCGCCTCAGCCGCTTCTTTGAGCTCAAGCAGGGGGTGCGCATCTGGTACACGTGGCCGTCCATCGTCGACCACGCAGACGGAGAATCCCTCGTGCAGGGACGCATCGGCACCGACCGCAGTAAGGCCATTCACTGCCGCGTCGCGCACACGTTCATCGGGGCCGATGCGTCGGCTCTCGATGTCGACTGGTCCGGTCACGCCGTCGACGCGGAGGCCATGATCGCCGCCGACGTGCTCGTCTACCGCAACCGCGTCACCGGACACGAACTGCGCCTGAACCCGACCAGCCCGCGCGTCCGGCGCCTACAGGGTCTTCCCTCGTGGGAATTGATAGGAGCTTGATGCCATGACCTTCGTGTCCTTCGACGAGTTCCAAGTCCGCTACGAGAACACCATCCCGGCCGCTGACGAAGAGCGGGTCGGCGCACTCCTTGACGACGCCAGCGCCCTGGCCGCGGACATCACAGGGACGACGTATGAGGACGGCAGCGGCAGCGAGGTTCCCGGGGCCGTCCTGGCGACGGTCTGCACCGCCGTGCGCCGCGCCTATGAGAACCCCCTGGGCCTCGCCGGCGAGACCATCGGCGACTACACCTGGCGCACCGGCTACACCGGCATCACGGGCAGCGCGGCCACGGGGGTCTACTTCACCGATGCCGAGGCCCGCATCATGCGCCGGTCCGTCGGCAAGTCAAGCGTCGGGACGCTGGAGCTCCAAGGCATGCTGCCGGCCGTCGACGATGCGCAGTTCGTCACCGACGCCGGGAGCAGCGAGCCGATCCTGTACTTCGCCCACGAGGACCTGCTTTGAAGACGATCCCCCGCAGGTTGCGCCGAGACTCGATAACGGTCGAAGCCTACTCGGGCGAGGGCGGCGACGGCTCTCTCTATGGCGATCCCGTCACCGTGCTCGGCAAGGTCTCCTACATGCGACAGCAGGTGCGCGACGCCGCGGGCGCTTTGACCGTCTCCGAAGTCACCGCATACGTCCACCCCGACGATGCTGAGCCGTTCGGGACCGGGGCGCGAGTCGTGATTGACGGCAGCGCCACCTACGTCATCACGGCTGGCCCACAGGGACGACCCGGCGAGGCCGTCCAGGTCAAGGTGACGTGCAAATGACGCCGACTCAGGAGGATTGACGATGCCTTGGTACAAGCTGCCGCACGCCGACATGGTGATGCACTTCGACCAGGGGATGGACCTGGAGCCCGCAGACGAGCCGGTACGCATGATGGACGTGACAACCGACGCCGACGAGCCGCGATTCATGCCGGTCCCCGAGGAAGAACCCGCGCCGCCCGCCACCGGCGGAGTGTTCAAGCGGCTCATGCACAAGATCGGTTACCCGGAGGATGTCATCGACGAGGTTGTGACTCCTAACGTGCCCGAGCCCGAGGAAGAGACTGAGGCCACGTGAGCACGTCTAGCATCGTCGTCGTCGCTAATCACATCCCCGCGGTCAAGGCGCTGATGCACAAGGCCGCCGCCGCGGCGCTCAAGGACGCAGCCGACGAGCTGCTGCGCGTTGCCACCCCGGACGTGCCCGTGTCGCCCAGAGCCGACGGCGGGTTCCTTCGCGACTCCGGCAAGGCCGAAGTCGACGAGTCTGGACTGTCCGCCCAAGTCTCCTACGTCGGCCCTTCTGACAAGCCGTTGCTCCCGGTCTGGGTGCATGAGGACACGACGGCCCCGCACACGACCGGCCACGCCAAGTGGCTTGAAATGGCCGCCAAGGAAACCGCCAAGCGCCTCGGCATCAAAATCGGCATGAGCATCAAGGGGAAGATGCGATGACCAGCCGCGCCCTCGCCAAGTACCTGACCACCGCCGGGCTCGTCACCTACACCACGTCCGTCGGTGGCGACTGCTTCCCCGAGCGCCTGCCGGATACCCCGGACGCCGCCGTGATGATTCTCTCGACGGGCGGCAACCCGACGCCGGCCGCGGCTACGTGGGGCTACAACGAGCCCACCGTGCAATTCATGGTGCGTGGGGCGCCGAACGACGCCACGACGCCGCAGACGCGCGCCGTGGCCCTGTATGACGCCCTCCAGGGGCTGCGCTACATCGTGCTCGACCCCGGCGGCGACGACGAGGTCTTCGTCATCGTCTGCGAGTCGCCCCAGACGGCTCCCACGAACATCGGCACCGACCTCAAGAACCGCTACCGCTACACGCTGAACTTCGCCCTACACGTCAGGGCACTCACCACACATCGAGACTAGGAGCGCATCATGCCCGGCACGCCCGACAAGGTTCTGAGCAGAGATTTCACCATCGACGTCAACACCGGCACGGTGCTCGTGCCCGTCTGGACGCCCATCGGCGGCCTCGACGAAGACGGCATCTCGTTCAGCACGTCCAGCCGCGAAGTCGACTTCATGGACGCCGACGACGGCGGCCTCGCCAAGCCGGTCGTCATCGGCCACGGCTACACCTGCGCGCTCAAGGGTGCCCGCATGGAGTCCAGCGTCGACGGCACCCGCGACGCCGGACAGGCGGCCGTGGAGGCCGTGCAGGACATTACCGGCCTCGCCGGGATGCTGATGTACCAGATCACCAGCCCGGCCGCCGCGACTGCCGAGGTCCTGACCTTCTCGGCTACGTCAAACGTCAACGCATTCGCCGGCGGCGAGAAGACCGCGTGGACGGCTGAGCTGAAGGTCTTCGGCGCTGTCACCAGGACCGAAGACGGCTCGTAATGGCGAGCGGCAAGTACGTCGACGCCGAGCAGGCGCTGGCCGAACTTGACCAGAGCCCGGTCGTGCTCAAGAACTTCCAGGGGCAGGACTGGGAACTGTTCTCAGCGATGCCCGCGAAGCCTATTTTCATGCTCCTGCAGCGTCGGGCAAGTGGCCACGACCAGGACGAGATGACCGGCGCCGAGTCGCTCAAGATGATGAGCGAAATCGTACCGCCCGAGACGTTTGACGCCTGGCTCGATGGTGGCCTGACAATCGACCAGGTCGCGATCCTCATGCAGGCCATTTCAGCGGCCTACAACGGCGCCAGCGCGAGCGAAGAGGGGGAAGTGGTGAGCCCCAAGCCCCCGAAGAAGGGGCCTACGCCTTCCTCGAAAACTGGGTCGCGGTAGAAGCGGACTTCGCCCGCGAATACAGATTGGACCTACTTCATGAACTGGACGCCGGCATGACTTGGCGACGCTTCCAGGTGCTTCTCGCCGGGCTCTCCTCCGAGTCGGTATACGCCGGCGTGATGCGAGCTCCGGCGGGGCCGAAGCTACTCACCGCAGCCGACGCGCCCAGCTTCTTCGCGTCCTTCCCGAAAGCGAGTAAACGATGAGCATGACCGTTGCCGATTTGGTCGCCACGCTGGGCATCGACGACCGGCAGTTCAATCGCGGCATGGACCAGGTCCACAGCAAGTTCGGCAAAACCGGCGAAATGCTCGGCACCGCGTTCAAGAGGGGCGCGGTTGTCGCCGGGGCAGCCGTCGCCGGCCTTGTCGGCACGACCCTCGTCAAGGGCTTCCAGCGTCTCAGTTCGATTGAGAACGCTACCGCGAAGCTCGAAGGCCTGGGGCACAGCGCCGCCGAGGTCCAGCTCATCATGGACAACGCCCTGGCGTCAGTGAAGGGCACGGCGTTCGGCCTCGACGAAGCTGCGACCATCGCTGCGACCACTGTCGCCGCTGGTGTCAAACCGGGGCAGCAACTGGAGGCGACTCTGCGGCTGGTTGCCGACGCCGCGACTATCAGTGGTGGATCACTCGCCGAGATGGGCGCGATTTTCAACAAGGTCGCCGCGTCCAACAAGATTCAGGGCGACGTGATCGCCCAACTCAACGACACGGGGATCCCCGTTGTCCAGTTCCTTGGGAAAGAGCTGGGGAAGACATCGGCACAGGTCATAGAGCTGGCCTCGGCGGGGAAGATCCACTTCCCCGAGTTCGCCAGAGCAATGGAGAAGGGGCTCGGCGGCGCCGCGCTCGCGTCCGGCGGCACCACTCTCGGCTCGTGGAAGAACATGATAGCCGCGCTGTCCCGCCTCGGCGCCAGCGCCCTTTCGGGCATCTTCCCCAGCTTCAAGGTCGCATTCGCCAAGGTAGGAACCTACCTCGACGGGCTAGGGCAGAAGTACGGGGATATGTTCAAGAGGTGGGGCGAGAAGGTGTCCGCCGGATTCAAGGAGGGCGGATTCACTGGCATGTTCAAGGCGATGCTGCCCGCGGGCGTGGGCGACACCCTCATCAACACGTTCAACGTCATAAAGGACACCACAGTAGCCATCGTCAAGGTGATTGGCACCATCTCCAAGGTGTTCACCAGTCTGCCCGGCGCGCTGCAGAAGTTCGCTATTACGGCGGGCGTTCTGGCGCTGGCGCTCAACAAGTTCGGCCTCCTCGGTAGCACCAAGGGCCTGCTCGGTGGCCTTCTGGGCAAGGGCGGCGGCGCAGCCACAGAGGTACCGCTCACGACCGCCGTCGGGCTCAATACGGCGGCCACTGAGGCGAACACGCTGGCGCTGATGGGAAAGGGCGGGCTGCCGGGCGGCGGCGGAAAAGGTGTTCCTGCACCGCTTGGCGCTCCCGGTGGCGCAGCCAAGGTCGGGTGGCTCTCGAAGCTCCTAGGAGGGTTCTCCTTGACGCAGTTTCTCGGCATGGCTGCCTTCAGCGCGGGCGGTGCCGGGGTCGAGGAGCAGATGCTACCTCCCGAAATGGTAGCCGAGATGATGGCCAAGTACGGGGACGCTGGCCAGAAGGCCGCTGCTGCCTTTGCTGCGGGCCTCGCTGCCGGCATCAATCCCGCGAGCATGAGTCAGCACGGCGGCTTCTGGGCGGGCTTCGACCCTGCCATCCTGAAGGCGCGCGAGAAGCTTGCCATATTGCGGCAGGAGCTCGAGAAGAAGCAGAAGCTCGGCGCTCCCGATACCGCCGAGTGGGCGGCGAAAGTCAAGCGCGCGGAGAATCGCCTTGCGGACCTGCGCGCCAACGCCGGGAGGCCAGTGCGCGCCGGCCACTTCAACGTCAACGGCTGGATGGGGCCGATAAACGCCGCGATGCAGCGGCTCCTAGAGTTCCGCGACATGGCCTCGGCCGGCATCACGCCCGGCAGCATGAGCCAGCACAAGAGTTCGACGAGGGCGAACATCGCCCCCGTTCCCGATTGGCACCCCCCCGGCAGAGCGGACGGCGGATACGCCCCGGCACGCCCCGGCGGCACCGCCTACACCCTCGGCGAGGGCGGCGAGGGTGAGTACATCATCCCCGAGTCGAAGATGGGAAAGCGCGGCGGCGACATCGTTATCAACGTCGCCAACGTGAACGGCACCGACCGCCGCGCCGCCGAGAAGTTCGCCGACATGGTGGGCGGCATCCTCATGCAGCAAGTGAGGTTCGCATGAGCTTTGCCACCCTCGGAGCCTTCCCGTTCCACGCTACCGGCGTCGAGATAGGAGCCCGTCCACGCACCATCGGCGTCGCCTGCAACGCGCTCTCACCTGAGCCCGTGCAGACCGTCGACTTCGTTTCCGGCTACATGCCCGTGCGCATCAGCGGCTACATGGTCGGCCTCGACACGCAAGGCGAGACGGCGGCCGAACACCTCGTGCGCCTGCGCGCGAACCTCAAGACCGAGGTCGGCAAGGACTCGAACACGCTCACCATCGTCTGGCGCGGCCTCGAATCCACGCCCGAGACGTATCGGGTCTTCAAGAACGAAGACTATGCGCTCGTCATCATGGACTCACAGATGCACGCGCAAGACACGCACCGCGTCGACTTCACCCTCACTCTCAACTGCCTGCCCTAAGGAGCCCCCATGCCTTGCGCCGAATCCATGGCCAATCAGATCGCCGTCGCAGAGATGGGCGGCACGCCGTTCCAGGGGCCGGCCACGATCTATCTGCGACTCTGCTCTGACATACCGACGAAGTCCGTCGCCGGGACGCCGGTCGTCTACACCGGGTACGCCCCCGTCGCCTGGACGGCGGCGAACTGGGCCAGCGACGGCATCGGCAACCTCGTGAATGACGACATCGTTGTGACCTTCCCGACGCCGACCGGCGGCGACGACTGGGCCTGGTCCGTCGAGGCCTGGACCGCCCTCAGCGGCGGGACGCGCCGCTGGTATGAGCCGCTGGCCGAGCCGATCCACATAACCGCCGACCTGCCTGCCGTGGAGTTCCCGCTGGGGACGCTGCACTTCGGGGTGGTGTGACGTGGCGTCTCCGCTCACCATCCAGCCGGACGCGGCGGCGGGTAAGGACGCGCAGATATACAGCGGCGCGGCGACTACCAACTACGGGACGAACGTAGCCTGCGGCTCGGGCGACTTCGGGAGCGGAGCCGCTGTATTAGCTCATGGACTCTTCGCCTTCGACGTATCGGGCATACCCGCTGGAGCCATCGTCACGTCGGTAACGCTATCGCTGTGGGAGACGACCGCCGCCAGCTCGGGAGGCGCCCCCGCGTCGTGGGCGCAAGAACTGCACAGACTTCTGCGCGACTGGGTCGAGGCTGAAGCGACGTGGAACGTCTACTCGACCGGCAATAACTGGAGCACGGCGGGCGCCACAAACGCCGCAGACCGCGCGGCGGCCGTATCCGCGTCTCTGACGATGGACGGGACCGCCGCCGGGGCCTTCGTGGACTGGTCTGGCGCGGGCCTCGTGGCCGACGTGCAGGCATGGGTCGACGGTATGGCCACAAACTACGGCTGGCTTCTTTATTCACCGACCCTGGACGCCATTGGCGCCACCCCGGTCGCGTACAACTCCTTCTGTACGTCCGACTACACCACGGACGCGGCCCAGCGGCCCAAGCTCGTCATCGAGTACCACGCACGCGCGCTTATGACCGACCACTACTCCCGCATGAGAAGGGGCTGAAATGACGCAATGGCTGAAGCAGAGCACGGCTACTGATAGGAAGATTGGCCCCTTCATCGACGACACCGATGGCAAGACCGCCGAGACGGGTCTGACCACGGCCTACACCCTCATCTATCTCAGCAAGAACGGCGGCGCGCTCACGGCCAAGAACGAGACCACGGCCATCGCCCACGACGCGCTGGGCTACTACCTAATCAAGCTCAACGCCACCGATACGAACACGCTGGGCTCGCTCAAGGTCGCTACTCACGTCGCCGGTCACCTGCCTGTGTGGCAGGATTTCATGGTCGTTCCGGCCAACGTGTGGGACAGCTTCTTCGGAGCATCCCTGCTCATCGTCGACGCCGCGGCGGTCAAGACTGACTCCGTTCTCCTTGTCAAAGGACGCTTCAACAGGGTCGACACGAACCCGATCACCGGCGCTGAAACGGTCTTCGACGACAACAGCACGACCCCGCTCAAGTCCGGCCCCATCTATGAGGACATCGCCGGAACCATGCCCTTCGACGGCACGGGCGCGAATCGCCGGGACCGGATGACGTAAGTGGGATCGATAGTCCTCAGAGGGCTCGGCGATACCAGCGACACGCTCGTCCTCGGCGGGCTGGGCGAAGGCGAAAGCGCGCCCGTCACTCCTGCCGCCGCGCTCGAAGTACACGTCACCGTCAGCGTCGCCGACCCCTACCCGCTGCCGCGACTCAGCTACGTTGTCCCGGCGGCCGCACTCGAAGCACACGTCACGGTCCGCGTCGCCACGAAGAAGCCGCGCCTCTGCTACGTCGGCGCGCCCGCATTGCCCTCCACCGACGACCTCGGCTGGACGGCCCCCGACGTTACCGCCCCGGCGCTGCAGGGCCTCACGGTGACCCTTGGCGGCCACAACGTGCAGCGCGCCCTCATCGAAGACCTCGGCATCGAACTCTCCGACTGCGGCGGGCCTATCAGCGCGACGATGACGCTGGCGCGGGACGTGCGCCTCGCCGCCACGCCGATGCTGTCGCAGCTCGTGGTCACCTACAAAGGACAGCGCCTCTTCAAGGGTCGCCTCGAAGCGCGCGGCCTCGACCTCGGCAGCGATATGGCGAACGCGCTCACCTTCACCGGGCCGATCAAGCAGCTTGGCGACCACCGCGCTTACCGCCGCGTCTTCGTCGACTCCGACCTCGACAACTGGCGCTGCGACCAAGGCCCGAACACGGCGGCGAACGTCTTTGAGGTGACGGCCAGTGAGTGAGATTCGCATCGGGATTACAGGGATGAGTGCGGCGGGGGAAGTGGATGATCCCTACGCGGGCGTGAACCTCGCTGCCGCAGAGAACCCGAACTTCGTCGACGAGATGAACCACTGGAGCCGTAACCCGTACTACGCTGGGGAGATATCGGCGGTTGACACGCTGCCGATGGAATTCACGCCGGACCCCACGATCACGACGGGCTGCCAGGTCGCTATCTCCTCCAACGGCGGCTGGGACCGCATTCTTCAGGATAAGGTCGCGATACCCGAGGACATGAGGGCATCCCTGCCCTGCGACTTCACGGCCAGTTACTGGAGCCTGCAAGTCGGCGGCGTTGAGGCTCCTTATACGGACTTCTCGCCGATGATCTTTTGGTACGACGCAGCCGGGACTTTCATTTCTTACGTCTACCCACCGCTGTCGCAGAGTCCTGATGTACACGCATGGCAGCAGGATTCCCTCACACAGACGATTCCCGTCACCGCCTACTTTCTCGCGCTGGCTATCAGATATCAGGTGCAGAACGCTTTCGACATGTACTACACGGCCACCAAGCTGGAGCGCGTCAGCCCCGCCCCGCCAGCCCGCAACTTGGAGGCATTCTCCGTCTCCCGCGACAGCGCCGGCATCCTCCTCGCCGTGCGCGACAACGCTGCGCCGCAGTTCGCGGTGAGCAGGGACGCTGACGGGATTACCCTAGGGGCGTGGCGATGACCGTCCCCACCGCCACCCCCAAGGCATCCGCCAGGGTCTATTACCCGCTGTTTGATGGCATCGACCCCGAGGGGCAGAACCAGCGCATTCGCGCGCTCGACATGGCGCTGGAGATTGGCGGCGAGAAGGCCGACATCAGCACGAACTACCAGGTATCCGTCTACGGCCGCCGGCAGATAGACACGCCGAACCTCATCACCATCTTCCGCAAGGTCGTCGAGCGCGCGGCGGGAGTCCCGTGGGTGACGGTGAACGTGCGCCGCCAGATCGACCACGCCTCCGTCCACTGCATCGTGCTCAAGCTGGAGGCGATACTGGCGGACTTCACGCCGCCGGCCGACCCCACGGCGACCTACACCTATGACGACCAGGCTCCGACCGCTGACCCGCCGCCGTGGGGCGTGCGCATCAAGGACGGTGGAAGCGCCGTCTACGCCTCCGACCTCGTGCGGGACGTGACCGTGCGGCACGTCATTGAAGACATCGTGAGCCCGTACTTCACCGTGACCGGCGCGAACTCAGGCACGGTGCTCGACCAACTCGCATTCTCTGACATCCCGAAAAGCAAGGCCGAGGCGCTCGACGACGTGAACGCCATGATGGGCTACGTCTACTCCTGTTGGGAAGACGGTGAGCTGCACCTCGACCTGCCGGACACCGGCGCTCAGCGCGTTGCCGACGTGACCGATCCGCGCATCTCATTCTCGTTCGCCGAGAACATCGACGACACTTACTCCGCCGTCAGGGTTCTCTACGCGAACAAGTACGGCCGGGCCCGCGACGTGATTGTGCACCGCGATTCACGGTCGCTCGGGACGCTCGTCAAGGCCGACACTATCGACGCGCCCGACTCGGTGAAGAGTGAGAAGGCGGCTATCAAGGTCGGCAATCGCTACCTGCGCGACCACAACCCCAAGTCCGTCTCGGGCAGCCTGCACGTCGAGGGCGAGTCGACCTCGTTCGGCGACGCGCTGCTGGTACGGCCCGGCGAGCGCGTGACCATCGCCGGGGCCGGGGGCGTGCGCCACGACCTGCCGGTGACGGGCGTCACGCTGCATCCGCTGACGCACGAGGCCGACGTGCAGTTCGACGTGGCGCCGGCGAAGTTCGCGCGCTGGCTGGCCATGGTGGGGGCCGGCGGCCATGCGAGGAAACGATGAAGGGCAAGCGATGACGGAGACCTACCTCCCTTTTGTATCCATCCTCGTGGCCGTCCTAGGGCTGATCGCCACGTACTTCGGCTTCGTGGTCAAGATCAAGGGGGACATCGCGGCCCTCCAGGCGACGGTCGCCAGCCGCGAGAAGGCCATCGACTGTCTGCCGCAGATACATGCCGATTTGGCGAAGCTGAACGCCGCCGACGACGTGTTCTGGAAAGTCCTCGGACCGCACCTGGGAGGAATCATTCATAGCCCCATACATAAACGCAGAGACCAGCTCATGGACGAGTGGCTGGACATGAAGGGGGCCGTCCCCGAGGCGGACCTGCGTGAGCTGCGCGGGGAACTGGAACAGATGCTAGCCGAGGCGGACGAGGGCAATGCCAAGGGCCTGCGTATAGCGGGCGCGCTGCTCCTGGGCCGGGTTGAAGCGCAGATCGAAGCTCTCGAAAAAGCCCCGTTCCAGAGCAAAGGAGCATAGGTGGAACCACTAACCCTGAACGTCATCATCATCATTGTCGCCCTCGTGTCGTGCTGGTACCAGGTGCGGATGTACCGGATCGTGCGTTCCCCCGCGTTCACGCTCATGGCCGCAGCCATGCTGTACCTCACGGCGTATCGGGTAGCCGTACCGATCTGGCCGTGTCTTACGGGCTACGGGGTCATGCTGCCGTTCTACGCGCTCATTCTCGCGCACACCGTCTACCTCTACCAGATGCTCTATCGGTACTTGGTCAAGAGGAAGTGACGCCGGGCTCGCCGCGCTGGTCTGACCCGAGCTCGGCGCGGTGTAGGCGAGTAGACGCGCGCGGGTACCACACCTCTCCGGCCGCTGCAACTGTTGGCCACAACTGCTTGTAGTACACCCGCTTGCCTCGCCTCAGACTGGTATCAACCGAACAGGAGTGCGCATGGCATTGAAGCTTCACATCCTCCACCCGAACTACAAGTGGAACGGTGCCCCGGTCGCGCGGCGTGGCGGTCCTCCGGGCATCGTCTGGCATCACACTGTTGGGTTCGGCTCCCCGGAGTTCATCCACAAGATTCACCTCAATATCGGGGATCGCGGCATCGCGTATCACTTCTACATCCGTCGCGACGGCAAGGTCTACGCCGGTCGCCCGGAGAACACCATGGGCGCTCACTGCCTCGGTCACAACGACTGCATCGGCGTCGCACTTGAGGGCAACTACGAGGCCCACGACGACATGCCCGACGCGCAGCTCAAGGCCGCGCAGGCACTCGCCCACTACCTGCACGTTGAGTACGGACGGCCCGACTGGCAGCACAAGAACATGAGTGGAAACTCGACGGCCTGTCCAGGTCGTCACTTCAACTTCGACAAGATCACGGAGATCACGGTAAAGCCGGATCGCACCAAGTTGACCGACCGAAACGTCACCGTGCCCCGGCAGAAGAAGCCGCGCCGCGCCGGCTGGTGGAACTTCGGCCTCGTGCCCTACCTCGCCAAGGTGCGCAAGCAGGGCGACGGCGACCGCGCGCAGGCCGGGAACCGTGACCCGCTCATCATCCCTGTGCCGGAAACGCGACCGGCGTGGTGGCGCAAGGTGATGCTGTGGAAGAAGGCGAACAGGTGAACCCTGTCGCCGAATGCGATGCGTGTTCCAAGCGCGGCCCCGTGCAGTCCCGCTACGAACGGTTCGGCACCGACACCGGCACATGGCACTCCTATCAATTCTGCTCAGGCAAGTGCTGCGCTCGCTGGCTGGTGGCGCGCAACGGCATGCCCAATCCCGGCATCGCCACCTCGCTCAGTCAAGCACCCGGACAGGAGCGTGGGTAGTGCGACTCGTGACTGTGCGCCGCCAGTTTGAGGAGGGAGACTGCTTCCCTCTGTACCTCTGGAGCGACTGGCACAAGGGCAACGCCAACTGCGCGAAGCACATCCTGACGCGCGACCGTGACGAGATCGCCGCCGAGCCCAACGCCATGTACGCGACCCTAGGCGACCTGTACGACTGCATCGCGTTTGACGACAAGCGGTATGACCCGGCGCACGTCGATTGGGAGTTCATCGAGCCGCAGGACATGGGCCGCCTGTCTGACGTGGTGGTCGCCGACCGCGTAGCCTTCGAGTCTCCCGTTATCGACAAATGCCTAGTCTCGCTGTGGGGCAACCACGACGGCAAGTTTTCCAGCTACCACCACACCGATATCAACCTGCGAGCTCTGGAGCGCATGGACCGGGCCGACGCTGCCGCCAGAGGCGCGGCGCTGGTACGGATCGTGTTCACGGACGCGCACAAACATGCCTGTCAGGTTGTGCTCAACCTGCACCACGGAAGGCGCATCGCCAAGTACAAGTCCACCCTGCTCAACAACCTACTCATCAAGCTGCGGCACTGGAACGACGTTGACATTCTCGCGCGCGGCCACTGCCACTTCACGGGAGCTGCGTCTGAGGCGCGCGTCGGCTTCGACCGCAACTTCCGCGACCTGCGTGACAAGAAGGTCTACGCGGCGCTCACGGGCGGCTACCTCAAGACGTATCTAGAGGACGGCTCCTGCTACGCCGAGGACTTCGACCTCGACCCGATCGACATCGGGATGCAGCGGTTCCTGGTGTATCCGAGCAGGTACGGCGCGACTGTCAAGGCGGTGACGGAGTGATTCCACCCACCCTCACTATCGACGGCAAGACCTTCCGGGTCGAACTCCGCGACGACCGGGACGGTGAGACTACCTCCTACGGCACTTGCCGCGTGGGCACGCAGCACATCTGGGTAAGCAGCAATATCTGCCCCGAGCAACAGGCGGCGACCCTTCTGCACGAGGTCATCGAGGCTATCAATACCGAGCACGAGTTGAACCTCGATCACTCTGCCATCTGCACGCTGGAGACGGCGCTGTATCAGGTGCTGGTGTCGAACCCCGCATGGTGGAAGGTGCCCGCGTGACCTACCGGGACCGCATCGAAGCCGAGACCGCAACCGGGCACCCGGCTTGGCCCTGTCCGCATTGTGGCTACGACGCATGGTGTGTCGAGCGGCCGTGGCGGAAGTCGAAGAGTGTCATCCCGCTCATC
>Ga0209585_10000230_pt1 | contig 22433 bp, 17 predicted proteins | sample NGEPerone_FD_185491 | JGI IMG/M metagenome (GOLD analysis project Ga0209585, IMG submission 185491) | Arctic peat soil microbial communities from the Barrow Environmental Observatory site, Barrow, Alaska, USA - NGEE Permafrost154B-one... | ecosystem: Environmental > Terrestrial > Soil >... | reverse complement strand
TTCCGGCGCAGTCGTTGACCACCTCGATCACCGACTCCGCCGGAACGGCGACGACCGCGAGGTCAACGTGGTCGGGGATGTCCGTGACCCGCGAATGGGCCTGCAGCCCCGCCACTTCCAGCGCCTCGGTGTTGACAGCGTGGACCCGGCCCGTGAAGCCACCAGCGAGGATGTTTTGGAGCAGCCGATGACCGATCGAGTCGGTCCGGCGGCTGGCGCCGATCACAGCGATCGACGCGGGGAACAGCACGGAGTGCATGCTGACGGCCTCGGCGCGGTGCTCTCGCGACTGTCGAACCGCCAGTGACTGGGCCGTCGGCTCGATCTCGAAAGCCACCGCGATCACGCCGTTGTCGAAGTGGTGGTTGACCTCATACCCGGCATCGTTGAAGACCTGGATCATCTTGCGGTTCTGCGGCAAGACGTCAGCCACGAACTTGGCCACGCCCCGCTCCTGGGCGACCGCGGCAAGATGCTCGAGGAGGACCGACCCCACTCCCTTGCCCTGAAAGGCGTCGGAGATGTTGAAAGCGACCTCGGCCGTTCTCGCATCCAGCCTGTCGTAACGGGCGACGCCGATGATCTCCCCGCGCACCGTCGCTACGAGTGCCACGCGGCTGTCGTAGTCGACCTGGGTGAATCGGGCAACATCCTTGTCGCTCAACGTCTTCAGTGGCGCAAAGAAGCGAAGGTAGATCGACTCGGCGGACTGTCCAGCGTGGAAGCGACGAAGACCGTCGCCGTCGTCGGGCACGATCGGACGCACGTGAGCCACCGACCCATCCCGGAGAACGACATCGGCCTCCCACTCGGCCGGATACCCATCAGGGCGAGTCGTCGGATCGGTCATGGCATCAGAATGTCAGACCCATCGCGGTGAACGTCCCTGAGACTCCGATCAGCGGACATGGCGTCGGGTGGCTAAGGTCACAGTCATGGCCGATGCATACACGCAGTTCCGCAACGCCCGAGACCTCCTGCTGTCTTCGCGGACCGACTATGACCGTGCGCTGGCCGACTACTCCGCCCCCCGGCCACCAGACTTCAACTGGGGCCTCGACTGGTTCGACCAGGTTGCGGCCGATCCCACGACCGGCGCGCGGGTCGCCCTCAAGCTCGTGGAGGCCGACGGTTCAAGCCACGCGGTGACGTACGCCGAGATGTCCGCCCGCTCCTCGCAGGTCGCCTCCTGGCTGTCCTCGTTGGGTGCCGTCAAGGGCGACCGCCTCCTGCTCATGATGGGCAACCAGGTGGAGCTGTGGGAGACGTTGCTGGGCTGCATCAAGCTGGGCGTTGTCGTGATCCCGGCCACCACGTTGTTGACACCTGCCGACCTGGACGACCGAATCACGCGCGGTGGAGTGCGACACGTCGTCACCTCTTCGGTCGACGCCGGCAAGTTCGCTGACGTCCCCGGCGCCTACACACGAATCGCGGTCGGCGAACCCGTCCCCGGCTGGACGTCATATGACGAGTCGCTGCGTGCCGCAACCGAGTTCACGCCTGCCGAGTCAGCGGGCGGCGATGACACCCTGCTGCTCTACTTCACCTCTGGGACGACCGCCCAACCCAAGCTGGTCGAGCACACTCACCTGTCCTATCCGGTGGGCCACCTGTCGACGATGTACTGGATCGGTCTGCGGCCCGGGGACGTCCACCTCAACATCTCGTCGCCGGGTTGGGCCAAACACGCGTGGTCGTCCTTCTTCGCTCCCTGGAACGCCGAAGCCACGATCCTGGTCGTGAACCAGCCACGCTTCGACGCCGCCGCGCTGCTCGCGACCATGGCGCAAGAGTCGGTGACCACCTTCTGCGCGCCGCCGACCGTCTATCGAATGTTGATCCAGCAGGACCTGGCGCCCTGGCGCAGCCGGCTATCCATTCGCGAGATGGTGGGCGCCGGAGAGCCGCTCAACCCCGAGGTGATCGAGCAGGTCCAGAACGGTCTCGGCGTCGTGATCCGGGACGGGTTCGGTCAGACCGAGACAACAGCTCAAGTGGGCAACACCCCCGGCCAGGAAGTTGTCCCCGGATCGATGGGACGGCCTCTGCCAGGCTATGACGTGGTCCTGCTCGACCCGGCCACCGGTGAGGAGCAGATGGGTGACGGCTCGGAGGGTGAGCTCTGCCTTCGCCTCTCCGGCACGCGTGGGCGCCCAGTGGGGCTGATGGTCGGCTATCACGGCGACAACGAGAAGACCGACGAGTCGATGCGCGAGAAGGCGTATCACACCGGCGACGTGGCCTCCCGGGACGCGCGAGGCTACATCACCTACGTCGGGCGTGCCGATGACGTGTTCAAGGCCTCGGACTACCGGATCAGTCCGTTTGAGCTCGAGTCGGTCCTGATCGAGCATCCGGCCGTTGCCGAGGCGGCCATCGTGCCCTCACCGGACCCGACCCGCCTGGCCGTGCCGAAGGCGTACGTCGTTCTGGCACCTGGCTACGCGCCGACCGCAGAGACCGCCGAGTCGATCCTGGCCTACGCGCGAGAGCACCTCGCGGCATACAAACGGATCCGTCGCATCGAGTTCGCCGAGCTGCCCAAGACCATCTCGGGCAAGATCCGCCGCGTCGAGCTGCGTGGCCGTGAGGAGACTGCCCACGGGGCAGGCGCGAGCGCTGACGCCTCGAGCCGGGCCAGCGAGACCGAGTTCTGGGAGTCCGACTTCCCCGGGCTCAAGAACTGACGCGGAGCCCGTTGGCGTCGGCCAGGTTCCTGGCCGGGCTCAGGTTCTTGCTGAGGCTCACCGCATCTCGAAGAGCACGGTCACGCTGACGCTGACGTCCTGGCTTCCCGGCTCGATCGGAACGCTGGCCATGTCTTTTGCCGAGGTGGCGTTCAACCCGTAGGGCATGGGGATCGGCGTCGGCGTGGTGACGTCCTCGGAGATGCTGATGACGTCGCCCAAGCTGCGACCGGCGGCTCGTGCGTACTGCTCAGCCTTGGCCTTCGCGTCCGCAAAAGCCTTGTCCCGTGCGCTCGACACGAGCGCGCCGGTGTCCTCGAGATCGAGGCTGATCCCGTTGACCCGTATGGCGTTTCCCCCGGCGCTGATGGCCTTGCCGATGACGTCACCGGCGCGACTCAGGTCACGGAGCCGGGCGCTGATGCTCTCGGTCACCTGGTAGCCCTTGAGCCGCGGTGACGAGTTGTTCGAGTAGTCGTACTCGGGCTGGATGTTGAGCCCTGATGTCTGGAGATCCTTCTTCTGCACGTTGTTGTCGAGCAGGGACCTCTGGACGGCGGAGGCCGAGCGGTTTGCCGACGCGAGCGCTTCGGACACCGATGTGGCGCTCGCGACAACGGAGAGGTCGAGCCGCAGCGTGTCCGGAGTCCCGGCAACCTTGGCCCTTCCTCCGACGTTGATGCCCGGACTCCCGCTGACCGGGTATGCCACGGGCTGGGTAGATGCGGCGGTGGCGGCCCTGGTCGAGGCCGTCACCACAGTTCCCCCGGCGCGAGTCGCGCCTATGAGGTAGGTGACAGACAACGCGATGACGGCGAGAACGGCCATGGCAACGCGACGAGGAGAGACGGTGATGGTCATGTTGCTGTGACGCAGAACAGGCCAGGGCGGTTCCCTGTCGTCCGCCGAAGGGTGCGACACCGTGGGTCAAGGGCTCCGGGGCGGCGTGGCACAGTGGCGCCATGGAGTTCTCCGAGGTCGTTCGCAAGCGTCGCATGGTCCGTCAGTACGACCCTGAGCGTCCTGTGCCTGCCGACGTCATCAACACAGCGCTTCGCAACGCGATTCGGGCCCCGAGCGCCGGCTTCAGCCAAGGCTGGGACTTCGTCGTCCTCACCAAACCCGAAGAACGACAGGCCTATTGGGCCGCCACCACCGATGTCGACGATGACATGGACTCGTGGCTTGAGGGCATGCAGACCGCCCCGGTCCTGATCCTGTGCCTGTCCGACGAACCCACCTACCTGCGGCGCTATGCCGAGCCGGACAAGGGCTGGACCGACATGGATGAGGCGCGCTGGCCGGTGCCCTACTGGGACATCGATACGGGGATGGCCGCTCTCATGATCCTGCTGACTGCCGTCGACGAGGGGCTGGGAGGCTGTTTCTTCGGTGCGCCCCCCGAGACCCACGAAGACGTCTTCGAGGCGTTCGCGATCCCTCATGACCGCAACCTCGTGGGCGTCGTGTCCGTGGGTTATCCGGTGCCGCACGCCAAGAGCGGCAGTCTCAAACGAGGCCTTCGAGGGTTGGACCAGGTGGCCCACTACGGGGAGTTTGGGCGTCACGCGCCTGATCACGTGTAGAGCTACCGGGGCTTCTTGTACGGCTCGGATCGTACGGCTCGGATCGTACGGCTCGGATCGTACGGCTCGGATCGCTGATCTACCTCAAACGGGGACAGTCGGACATCTGTTTCCGTTGTTTGTTGCCCGTATCTCTTTACATCAGGGTCTGGATGGGGTTATAAATGTTTCACCACCCGATCCCAGCCGAGAGATGCCCATGTACGCAGAGGAACGCCAGCAGCTCATCCTCGACCGCGCCCGCGACGAGGGACGAGTCGAGGTCAACGCTCTTGCCGAGATCCTCGACGTCACGCCCGAGACGGTTCGTCGGGACCTGACCATCCTCGAGCGGCACGGGGTCCTGCGTCGCGTCCACGGCGGCGCCATCCCGGTCGAGCGCTTGGGGTTCGAGCCCGGCGTTGAGGCGCGCCTGGAGAGATTCGTCGCAGAGAAGGAGCGCATTGCCAAGGCGGCTCTCCCCCATCTGCCCGACGAGGGCACCGTGCTCCTTGACGCCGGCACCACCACGCTGCGGCTGGCCGAGCAGCTCCCCCGCGACCGGGAGCTCACGATCGTGACCAACTCGCTGGCGATCGCCATGGTGGTCGCCCAGCAACCGAACCTCTCCCTCTACGTACTTGGAGGTCGCGTCCGCGGGCGGACGCTCGCGGCGGTGGGCGCGTGGGTCACCAACGCCCTGCAGGACGTGTTTGTCGACGTCGCCTTCATCGGCACCAACGGGCTTTCCGTGGAGCGGGGCCTCACCACCCCCGATCAGTCGGAGGCCGCCGCCAAGCGCGCCATGATCAGCGCCGCCCGGCGCAGCATCGTGGTGACGGACCACACGAAGATCGGCGTCGACCACTTCGCACGCTTCGCAGACCTGTCCGACATCGCCGCCGTCATCACTGACAGCGGACTCGACCCCGAGACCGCCGCCGAGATCGAGGCGCTCGGACCCGAGGTGGTGCTCGCATGATCGTCACTCTCACCCCGAACCCGAGCGTCGACCGGACGGTGTCCATCACCGACCTGCAGCGAGGCGAGGTCCACCGGGCCACCGGCACTCGGATCGATCCCGGTGGCAAGGGTGTGAACATCTCCAGGGCCCTCACGGCACACAAGGCGCGCACGCTGGCCGTGCTCCCCGCCGGTGGCCCGGAGGGTCATCTGCTGGCCGATCTCCTGGCCGAGGCGGGCATCGAGGTGAACATTGTGGCGATCGCGGGTTCGATCCGCTCCAACCTCGCCCTGGTCGAGCCTGACGGCACCACGACCAAGATCAACGAACCCGGTCCAGTCCTGTCGGGTGCCGAGCTCGAGGCACTGCTCGCGGGCGCGCAGGCCACGCTGCCGGGGCATCCCAGCTGGATGGTGGGTTCGGGCAGTCTTCCGCCGGGCGTCGACGACGACCTGTATGCAGAGCTGGTGCGACGTTGCCGCGAGGCCGACGTGCGCGTCGCGATCGATGGGTCAGGTCCTTCGCTGCGGCACGCAGTCGCAGCCGGTCCGGACCTGATCAAACCGAACCTCGAGGAGCTCGAAGAGCTCGTGGACCGTCCGCTGAACACCCTCGGCGACGTCCTCACCGCCAGCGTCGACCTCGTCACCCACGGGGTCACCACGGTGGTGGTCAGCCTGGGCCGTCATGGGGCCCTTCTGGTCACGGCGTCGGAGACCGCCCTCGCGGTGGCACCAGTCTCCTCACCTCTGTCCACAGTCGGTGCCGGTGACGCGCTGCTCGCCGGCTACCTCTACGCGTCCGGCAGCGGATCCACCGCCGTCGACGCCCTCCGCACAGGTGTCGCGTGGGGCGCCGCTGCGGTCAGCTGCCCCGGCAGCCGCATGCCGACCCCGGCCGACGTGGCCGGCATCCGGGTTTCTCTCACCACAGATCCCGATCTGACCCTCTCTCTCACAACCTGAACTCCCCTCTCTCCGAAGGAATCTCCTATGTCACTCATCACCGAGAAGCTCGTTGTTCTGAACTTGGACTCCCCTGACCGACACGTGGCGACGCGTGTCCTTGCCGAGGCCTTGGCCAGCGAGGGTCGAGTCACCGACCTGGACGGCTTCCTCGCCGACGTCCGCAAGCGTGAGGAGCAGATGCCGACCGGGCTGCCGGGGGGCATCGGCATCCCTCACGCGCGCAGCGCCCACGTCACCGAACCGTCATTGGTGTTCGGGCGCTCCACAAGTGGTATCGACTGGGGAGCCGAGGACGGGCCGGCCACCCTCATCTTCCTGATCGCGGCACCGGAGGGCGGCGGCGATGACCACCTCAAGATATTGGCCAGCCTGGCCAGACGTCTCATGCGGACCGAGTTCCGTGACTCCCTGATGAACGCAGCTGACGCGGCCGCCGTGGTCGATGTCGTGAACCGAGAGGTTGTGAACCAATGAAGTTTGTCGCCGTCACCTCCTGCCCCACGGGCATTGCCCACACGTATATGGCTGCCGAGGGCCTCGAGCAGGCCGCCAAGGCTGCCGGCCACGAGATCGAGGTCGAGACCCAGGGAGCCGCAGGTCTCACACCACTGAGCCCTGACACCATCGCAGCCGCCGACGCGGTGATCTTCGCCGCGGACGTCGAGGTCCGTGATGCGGGCCGGTTCGCCGGAAAGCCGCTCGTGCGCGCGGGCGTCAAGAAGGCCATCTCCGACGGGCCCGGGCTTATCGCCCAGGCCGTGGCCGCTGCCGAGGAGAGCCGGGTCAGTCCCGAGGCCTTCGCGGCCTCGGGGGCCGCAGCGCCCGCTGGCAGGAGCGGGGGCGGTCTGGCCACCAAGGTCGACTCGAGCGCGCCCGTGGGCACGCGCATCCGCCAGTGGCTGATGACGGGCGTGAGCTACATGATCCCGTTCGTAGCGGCCGGCGGCATCATGATCGCCCTGGGCTTCATGGTTGCCCAGCTTGCGGGGGGCAAGAACGGCGCGATCATCGTCACCAAGCTGTACTCGCTCACCGGCCCGCCAAGCCCGAACCCGACGCACATCGTCAACATCGTTACTGACTTCAACCCGACGGACGGGATGCACTGGGCGGCTCTATTGTTCCTGGTCGGCGCAGCAGCATTCGCGTTCCTCGTGCCGATCCTGTCCGGGTTCATCGCGTTTGCGATCGCGGACCGCCCCGGCCTGGCCCCCGGCATCGTTGGAGGCGCAATCGCCTCGACCATGGGAGCCGGTTTCCTCGGTGGCATCGCCACCGGCTTCATCGGCGGCTTCGCGGCCTTGTGGATCAGCCGCTGGCGTGTCCCCAAGGGCGTCCGGGGCGTCATGCCGGTCGTCGTCATCCCGTTGCTGTCCACCATCATCACCGGCGCCACGCTGGTACTGGTCCTGGGCCGGCCGCTCAAGGCGTTGTCGGATGGCCTGGCCAGCTGGCTCGGCGGGCTCACCGGCACCAACCTGATCTTCCTGGGCGTCATCCTCGGCCTGATGATGGGCTTCGACCTGGGCGGGCCCGTCAACAAGGTGGCCTACACGTTCGCGACCGCTGGTCTGGCGGCGGCCGGCACCGCAACGGACGCGCCCTCGCTGAAGATCATGGCCGCGGTGATGGCCGCCGGCATGGTCCCACCGCTGGGGATGGCTTTGGCGACCACGCTGCGCCCGAAGCTCTTCTCCGAGGCGGAGCGCGAGAACGGCCAAGCGGCCTGGCTGCTCGGCGCGTCCTTCATCTCAGAGGGCGCCATCCCGTTCGCAGCCGCCGACCCCTGGCGGGTCATCGTCTCCAGCATGTCCGGATCGGCCGTCGCCGGTGGCCTGGTGATGGCCTTTGGGAACACCTTGCGGGCCCCGCACGGTGGCATCTGGGTAGTACCGCTGATCGGCAGCCCGCTCCTCTACGTGCTCGCGATAGCGATCGGAACGGTGGTTACCACCGCTGTGGTCGTGGCCCTGAAGACCGCCGGCCCCGGTCCGGTCAGGACCGAGCTCGACGCGGAGGTCGTCGCGGCCTGACCTGTGCTCACGCCCACCCGAGCTCAGACAACAACCCGTCATACCAACATCTGCATCGACCACAAGGAGGACCCCATGTCACAGCGAACGGTCATCATCGCCTCATCGGTGGGCCTGCACGCCCGACCTGCCGCCCTGTTCGTCCAGGCGGCGACCGCGACGGGGCTTCCCGTCGAGATCAGCCGCGTGGGTGAGGAACCCGTGGATGCCCGCAGCATCCTCGGTGTCATGGCGCTTGGCGCCAAGTGCGGCGAGGAGGTCCTTCTCACGGCTGACGGTGACGGCGCGGACGCCGCCCTCGAGGAGCTGGTCGCGCTGCTCTCACGCGACCTCGACGCGGAGGAGTGATCCCGATGTCACCTGTCGAAACCCGGCACGGGATCGGTGTCTCCCCGGGAACCGCCGTCGGACCGGTGGTGCAGGTTCGACCACCGGTCCGACCACCGGCGGATGAGGCTGCGTCCGCTGATCCAGCCGCAGCTGGCCAGCTGGTCCGTCAGGTCCTCGAGTCGGTGGCCGTCACGCTGGAGGAGCGCGCCGCCAGGGCCGACACCACCGCACAGCAGATCCTCACCGCCACCGCGATGATGGCCCGCGACCCGGGGCTGGCAACGGCCACGGACAAGCACCTCGCCAGGGGTCGCGGGCCTGCCACTGCTGTGGACGCAGCAATAGAGGAGTACTGCGCCATGTTCAGCGCGGCCGGTGGCTACCTCGCCGAACGCGTGACAGACCTGCGAGACGTGCGAGACAGAGGCGTGGCCAGACTGCTCGGTCAGAAGGACCCGGGTGTGCCTGAGCTCACCCAGCCCTGTGTGATCGTGGCTCATGACCTGGCCCCGGCGGAGACGGCCAGCCTGCGACGCGACCTGGTGCTCGCCATCGTCACGGAGTCCGGCGGACCGACGAGCCACACAGCGATCCTGGCCGCCCAGATGGGCATTCCCGCCGTCGTGCAGCTGCCGGGCGCCGTTGGCATCCTCACCGGGACAGTCCTGGCCGTGGACGGGGTCACTGGTGAGGTGTTCGTCGATCCAGACCCCGCCACCTGCGACGAGCTGGTCCAGCGCAGCGAACGCCGCGCAAAGGCACTCGGAACAGCTGTTGGTCCAGGCATGACGAGTGACGGTCACCCGGTCGCCCTGCTGGCGAACATTGGCACCGCGGAGGACGCGGAGCGGGCCGGCGTGCTCGACGTCGAGGGTGTGGGGCTTTTCAGGACTGAGTTTCTCTTCCTCGACAAAGAGACTGCGCCGTCGCTCGAGGAGCAGGTCGCCGTCTACACGCGGGTATTCGAGGCGTTCGGGTCACGGCGCGTGGTCGTGCGGACGCTCGACGCAGGAGCCGACAAGCCGTTGGCGTTCGCCAACCTGGGTCCGGAGGAAAACCCGGCGCTCGGCAGGCGTGGACTTCGGCTGTCCGCCGAGCGCCCGGATCTGTTGGAGACCCAGTTGAGCGCGCTCGCCACGGCCGCGCGGGTCACCGGCGCAGACGTGCGGGTGATGGCGCCGATGGTGGCCACCGCGGAGGAGACGGCGTGGTTCGCCAGACGCGTTCGTGAGAACGGCCTTCCCTCCGTCGGAGTGATGATCGAGGTCCCAGCGGCAGCTCTACGTGCACGACACGTGCTGGCAGAGGTCGACTTTGGCAGCCTCGGCACCAACGACCTGGCGCAGTACACCATGGCGGCCGATCGCATGCAGGGCGAGCTGGCCACGTTGCTGGACCCTTGGCAGCCGGCCGTTCTGGACCTCGTTGCCGCCGCCTGCGAGGGTGGCCGCGAGACGGGCAAGCCCATGGGGGTCTGCGGCGAAGCTGCAGCCGACCCGCTGCTCGCCCTCGTCCTCACCGGGTTGGGCGTGAGCAGCCTGTCGATGGCGCCGACGCGAGTGCCAGCCGTGCGAGCATCGCTGTCCCTGCATGATCTCCGCACCTGTACGGCCATGGCTGCAGCGGCGCGCGCGGCACGGTCGCCGCAGGATGCTCGTGCCGCCGCACTGGGACTGGCAAACAAGCTCATCACCGACCTCGTCTGAGCCCAGACATGGAGAAGGCTCAGGCCTGAGTGCGCATGAGGTGCAGCGGCCTGCTTCAGCTGCCCGGCGCGGCACCTCCGCGTGACGGCTGACTTCCTCTGCCGCCCGGCGGGTCGGGGACCGCCCGCGTGCGGCCGTGGGTGAAGATGGGGTGCTGGGCTCATCCACCGACTGACCCGCAGGGAGAAGCACCGCGCATGGCACGCCGTACGTCATCAACACCACCGCCGGAAGCAGACTTCACCGAGCGGATCGTCGACATCGACGTCGAGGAGGAGATGCAGGGAGCGTTCCTGGAGTACGCCTACTCGGTCATCTACTCGCGTGCCCTGCCGGACGCCCGCGACGGGCTCAAGCCTGTGCAACGACGAATCCTGTTCGGCATGAGCGAGCTCGGGCTCCGACCCGAACGTGGACACGTCAAGAGCAGTCGTGTCGTCGGCGAGGTGATGGGCAAGTACCACCCTCACGGCGATGCCTCCATCTATGACGCGCTCGTCCGTATGTCCCAGTCCTTCACCATGCGTCTCCCGCTCGTGGACGGGCATGGCAACTTCGGGTCAATGGATGACGGGCCGGCGGCCGCCCGCTACACCGAGGCCAGGCTTGCACCGGCGGCCATGCTGATGACCAATGGCCTCGACGAGGAGACCGTCGACTTCGTCCCCAACTACGACGACCAGCTGCTGCAACCGTCAGTCATGCCGGCAGCCTTCCCGAACCTCCTGGTCAACGGTGCAAGTGGTATCGCCGTCGGGATGGCCACGAACATGGCCCCGCACAACCTCGTCGAGGTCATCGGTGCTGCGCGTCACCTCATCGCCAATCCGCAGTGCTCGCTGGACGACCTGATGCGATTCGTGCCCGGTCCCGATCTTCCAAGCGGCGGCAAGATCGTCGGCTTGGAGGGGATCCGCGATGCCTACCTGACCGGGCGTGGGTCGTTCCGCACCCGTGCAACAACCCGTATCGAGAGTGTCACTCCCCGCAAACAGGGCATCGTCGTTACCGAGCTGCCCTACCTCGTCGGACCCGAGAAGGTCATCGAGAAGATCAAGGACCTGGTCCAGTCCAAGAAGCTCCAGGGCATCAGCGATGTCAAGGACCTGACCGACCGCAAGCACGGCCTGCAGCTGGTCATCGAGATAAAGGGCGGTTTCCGCCCCCAGGCGGTCCTGGAACAGCTCTTCAAGGTGACGCCGATGGAGGACAACTTCGGCATCAACAACGTCGCTCTGGTCGACGGGCAGCCTCGCACGCTTGGTCTGAAGGAGCTCCTGCGCGTCTACGTCGACTTCCGCCTGGACCTGGTGCGGCGCCGGAGCACCTACCGCCTGCGCAAGCGCGAGGAGCGGCTGCACCTCGTCGAAGGTCTCCTCATCGCGATCCTGGACATCGACGAGGTGATACAGGTCATCCGTGCTTCCGAGGACGCTGCGGTCGCCAAGGTCAGGCTGATGGAGGTCTTCGATCTCTCCGACCCCCAGGCCACCTACATCCTCGACCTGCAGCTGCGCCGGCTGACGAAGTTCTCCCGGACCGAGCTCGAGACCGAGAAGGCCGATCTGGAGCGCCAGATCGAAGCACTTCGGGCGATCCTGGGTGACGAGAAGCTGCTCCTGAAGACGGTCTCGAATGAGCTTGCTGACGTTGCCAAGACGCATGGAACGCCGCGACGCACTGTGCTGCTCGAGTCGGCAGGAACCCCCCTCTCGGCCACACCGCTGGAGGTCACCGACGACCCATGCTGGGTGCTCCTGTCCTCCACCGGGTTGCTGGCCCGCACCACGAACGCGGACGCGCTGCCGACGGACGGCGGACGTCACAGGCACGACGCGGTCATTGCCGCTGTGCAGACCACCATCCGGGGCCACGTCGCCTTGGTCACCTCCCGCGGGCGAATGATCCGCCTCTCGGCGCTCGACCTGCCGATCCTGCCGCCAACGAACGACGCACCTTCCTTGTCAGGTGGGGCTCCCCTCGGGGCATTCGTGGACCTTCCCAAGGACGAACAGCCCCTGACCCTGATGTCGCTGTCCGCGGACTCCCCCGGCCTCGCGGTGGGAACGGCCCAAGGAGTCGTCAAGCGCGTGGCGACGGATTACCCTGGAAACAAAGGCGATTGGGAAATCATCAGCCTCAAGGATCATGACGAGGTTGTGGGCGCGGTCGAGCTTCGTACCGGTGATGAGGATCTCGTCTTCATCACTTCGGATGCCCAGCTCCTGCATTTCCCGTCCTCGTCGGTGCGCCCGCAGGGTCGTGCCGCAGGTGGCATGACCGGCATCAAGCTGGCCGGCGGCGCACGTGCGGTGTTCTTCGGCGCGCTCGATCCTGCTGTGTCCAACCTCGTGGTCACCTCAAGTGGCTCGTCGGGAGCCTTGCCGGGCACCGAGCCGGGCTCGCTCAAGGTCACGCCGTATGCCGAGTACCCGGCCAAGGGCCGTGCCACCGGCGGTGTCCGTTGTCACCGTTTCCTGCGCGGCGAGGACACCCTGGTCCTGGCCTGGGCCGGCGGCAGCCCAGCACGGGCAGCTGCCGCCAACGGGGTTGCCCTGGAGCTGCCCGAGGCCTCAGGACGACGCGATGGTTCCGGTCTCCCTGCAGCCACCGCGATCGCGGCCATCGCCGGACCGCTGCCAGAGCCCATGGTCACCTCCTCGGTGTACGCACCCTGGGAACCCGCATCATCAGGCCAGACACCCGCGACCACACCGGATGGCCCGGAGATGCTCCCGGAGTTCCCCGCGGGCCGCTCGTGACCGGTGCTTCTGCCGAGACCCACGCACGCAGCCGGCCCGATGCTTGCTCGGTCATCTGGGACAGGGCACACGGTTCGGCCCTGGGCACCGCCACCGCTGCGTGGTTCTGGATCGCCCTCGAGCAGAGCGGTCCGTGGGGGCGCGAGGCAGCGACACAATCCCGCCTGGACCCTGAGGTCGGCCTAGCGCTGGATGGCCGGGCCCAGGAGGAGCGCGGCCGGCTGATCCTGATCCGTCGCCCTGGTACCCACTCGACGGCGCACGAAGGGCCACATCGGGTCTACCTCGCCGGCGGACTCGCCCATCGCCCTTGGCTGCTGCAAGCAGATCTCCATGACCCGGCCCAGCTTCTCCGGCTGCCGTGGGCTGCTCTGCGGGAGGGGGACATGGACACCGTCCGTTCCTGGCTGCCGGCGTTCGAAGAGTCCGCTCGTCCGATTCTGATGATCTGCTCAAACTCGAAACGGGACCTCTGTTGCGCGGTGCGTGGCCGACCGGTAGCGCTTGAGTCCTCGTCCCAGCGTCCGGGCCAGGTGTGGGAGTGCTCACACACCGGCGGACACCGCTTCGCCCCGACCGGCGTTCTTCTCCCCCATGGCCAGGCTCTCGCCCGGCTCTCCTCGGCAACAGCAGTCGCCGTGGTCGATGCCGCAGCACGGGGCGAGCTGCCCGTGGAACTGCTGGGCGCTGCGTACGACCGAGGACGCAGCCATCTCACACCACCGGAGCAGGCGGCCGAATCGGTGGTGCGACAACAGATTCAGGAGCCGACCCTGCTCGCGCTGACGACAAAAGGCGTGCCACATGCCACCCGGGCGAACGCTTGGTGCTGCCGGGTCAGCCACGTCGATGGCCGGCGCTGGGATGTCGTTGCTGCACGCAGCTCCGGCGGAGAGGACCGACCTGAGTCCTGCGGCGGGATGGCAGTTCCCACCTGGCAGTGGTCTGTCCTCAGCGGTGTCGGTCCATGAAGCCGAGCATCCTCACCCAGGCGTCTGAACACGCGGAGGTCCAGTCGGTGAACGTTCGGTCGAAGAAGGAGTGCGGGGCGCCGTCGTACATGACGTACTCGTGCTCTTTGCCAGCCTCGGTCAGAGCACGGTCGAACGCCTCGTTGTCCTGGGGTGAGGTCGCCTGGTCGGCGCCGGCTGCCAACACGAGCAGCGGTGCGGACATCGCGGCGACGTCGTGCAGGACCCCTGCCGGAATGCCATAGAAGCCCAAGCATCCCGCGGCACCGAGATCGGTAGCCGCCAACCGCCAGGACTCAGCACCGAACTTGCAGAAGCCGAGAGTGAACACCGGGTCCTTGCTACGTTCCCGCAACCGGGCAGCAGCCGCATGGGCGTCCGCCAGAACGTGTGCCGGCTCAAGGGCTTTCGCGTTCGGCATGTAGTCGAAGCCGTCATCCCTGGGGCTGGTTCCCGCGGTGCGTCCATAGGGGTCGAGCGCCACGACGTCCACGCCGGCGAGGGCGAAGCTGAGCGCAAGGTCGGTGTAGTACGGGTGCATCCCGCGGATGTCAGGAAGCAGCACCAGGCTGGCCCCGCGGCGGGTCACCGGCACCGCGTCGTATGCCGCGAACCGGTTGCCGTCTGCGGCTGTCAGCTCACAACGCCCATGCTCACCCACCTCGCTGGATCTGGGAGGGTCGGGCGGCCGCTGATCGTTGGTGAAACACATGCAGGCAGTCTCCGCCCGTCCCGTCGCCGCCACCAGACCTGAACCAACAGAATCTGATCGAGAACCTGCGCCTGCGCGGTCAGGCGTCGATGCGTCGGCGATCGAGCTCGGCTGCGGAGTCGATGATGAAGTCCTTGCGCGGGGCGACGTCGTTGCCCATCAGCAGGTCGAAGACCCGTTCGGCGACCTCGGCGTCCTTCAAGGTCACTCGGCGCAGCGTTCGGTGGCGGGGGTCCATGGTCGTCTCGGCCAGCTGGTCGGCGTCCATCTCGCCCAGTCCCTTGTAACGCTGAAGCGGCTGCTTGACCTTGCGGCCCTTCTTCTCCAGGGAGGTCAGCGTCTTGCGCATCTCAGCCTCGGTATAGGTGTAGACGAGCTCGTTCTTCTTCCCGCCCGGGTTGATCACCTCGATGCGATGCAACGGCGGCACCGCCGCGAAGACCCTGCCGGCCTGGACCAACGGGCGCATGTAGCGGAAGAACAGGGTCAACAGCAGGGTGCGGATGTGGGCGCCGTCGACATCCGCATCGGTCATGATGATGACCTTGCCGTAGCGGGCGGCCTCAAGATCGAACGAGCGGCCAGAGCCCGCACCGATGACCTGAAGGATCGCCGCGCACTCGTTGTTCTTCAACATGTCGCCGACGGAGGCCTTCTGGACGTTGAGAATCTTGCCGCGGATCGGTAGCAACGCCTGGTGGTCCGAGGACCGGGCAAGCTTGGCGGTGCCGAGCGCGCTGTCGCCCTCAACGATGAACAGCTCGGTCCGCTCGACGTCACTGCTGCGACAGTCGGCCAGCTTGGCCGGCAAGGACGACGTCTCCAAGGCGTTCTTCCGCCGTTGGGTCTCCTTGTGCAGTCGCGCGCTGACCCGCGACTTCATCTCGGCGACGACCTTTTCCAGAAGGAGCGCCGACTGGGCCTTTTCGCCACGTTTGTTGGAGGTCAGCTTTGCGGTGAGCTCTTTCTCGATGATCTTGGACACGATGGCTCGAACTGCTGAGGTGCCAAGAACCTCCTTGGTCTGACCCTCGAACTGCGGCTCCGCCAGACGCACCGTCACCACAGCCGTGAGGCCGGCCAGGATGTCTTCCTTGTCGACCTTGTCCGACCCGACCTTGAGCCGGCGGGCGTTGATCTCCAGCTGCCTGCGGAACACCTTGAGCAGCGACTGCTCGAAGCCCATCATGTGGGTCCCGCCCTTGGGCGTGGCGATGATGTTGACGAACGACAGGGCCTTGGTCTCATAGCCGGTGCCCCACCGCAGCGCCACGTCGATGCCACACTCACGCTCGACCTCGGTGGGGGTCATGTGTCCGCGCTCGTCCAGCACCGGCACGGTCTCGCGGAACGTCCCGGACCCCTGCACGCGCCACACGTCGGTCAGGGCAGGGTCGACCGCCAGGAACTCGGCGAACTCGCTGATGCCGCCGTGGTGCAGAAACGTCTCCTCGTGGGGGCCGTGCTCGCCCGGCGTGCCCGGCAAGCCGCGCTCATCGCGGATCACCAAGCTCAGACCCGGGACCAGATACGACGTCTGACGGGCCCGCGAGACCAGCTCGTCGTAGGTGACGGCAGCATCCTTGATGAAGATCTGGTGGTCAGGCCAGTAACGGACCCTGCTGCCGGTCCGACCGCGGGCCGCCTTGCCGACGATGCGCAGCTCGCTGTTGTCCACGTATGCCGTGAAGCGTGCGTCCGGCGTCTTGACGCCGTTGGCATCGTGGAAGACGCCGGGCTCACCGCGGCGGAAGCTCATGGCGTACGTCTTCATGCCACGGTCGACCTCCACATCGAGGCGGGCGGACAGTGCGTTGACCACCGAGGCGCCCACACCGTGCAGACCACCGGAGGCGGTGTAGGAGCCGCCCCCGAACTTGCCGCCGGCGTGCAACTTGGTGAAGACCACCTCGACACCGGACAGACCCGTACGTGGCTCCAGATCGACAGGAATGCCTCGCCCGTTGTCGCGGACCTCCACCGAACCGTCGGCCATCAACGCCACATCGATGCGGTCACACACGCCAGCCAGCGCCTCGTCGACCGCATTGTCGATGATCTCCCACACGCAGTGCATGAGCCCGCGCGAGTCGGTCGAGCCGATATACATGCCCGGACGCTTGCGGACCGCCTCAAGACCCTCGAGGACCTGCAGGTGGCGAGCCATGTAATCGGATGTGCCTGCGTCGGATGTGCCAGCAACAGACGCGCCGCCTGCCGTGACGGTCTTCTTGGTGCGGGTGGCGGTGGCCACGGACGTCCTTTCGGTGCAACGGAAGGGGCCGGCCGGGGCCGACCGCAGAACTCCCTCGCAGGTTATCTCTCACGCCTGACAAGGCGTCGGCAGGCACGCGGCATACGGGCGTCAGGAGCATTGCGCGGAGAGCGAAACTCGACGCGACTTTGTCCAGATGGTGTCGCAATGCACTTGGGGAAGCAATCCTCGTGTTTGACTGTTACAACCGGCGAATAGCTTCGCCGTCAACACAAACGATCAGAGACGAGGGTGCAGACGTACGAGGACAGATGCCTGTGAGACGCGTTGACTGTTGGAGACTGACAGAACGCCCACTACGACGAAATGGATGGCTGACGTGACAACTGCACTGGCACCGACCTTGACCGCAGCCGACCGCTGCGACCGCTGTGGCGCCCAGGCCTACGTGCTCGTCCGCCTCACATCAGGGGGCGAGCTGCTCTTCTGTGCGCACCACGGCCGCGAGCACCTGCCCAAGCTCCAGCACCTGGCCATCGAGATCCAGGATGAGACCGAACGGCTGCACGAGACTCCCGCCTCGGCCAGCGTCGAGGAACGCTAGCTCGACAGACTGACTGCGTGGCTGTGAACGGGCTCACCGCGGAGGTTGGCCTGTTGTCGATGCAGCGTTACTGCTGCTCGTGACGTCGGCGATCCCAACGGTCTTCGAGGCGTCGCATGAGCGTCTGCTTGTTCGACTTGGCACCCTTGCCCGGGTGACGCGACTTGCCTGTCCTGCCCGCATGCTCGTGCTCACGCACCGATCCGTCCTGACCGACAGCACCCAGCTTGACCTTGGGCGTCTTGGCCGGCGTGATCGCATAGACGACGCCGCCCACCATCAGCGCAAAACCCAGAGCGCCCCACCAGACAACGTTCTGGACCACGGTCAGGAAGACAAGCCCGAGTCCGATAATCCCAAAGACGGCACCCACGATGATGCGGCGACGAAGACGCGCACGCGCGGCTGATCCCTGCATCTGCGAGGCGAACTTCGGATCCTCGGCATACAGCGCTTGTTCCATCTGCTCCAGCAGGTGTTGCTCGTGCTCTGAAAGCGGCACTTTAGACCTCCCGTGTGCCCGGATCCGCCAACGACTAAGACAGCCCGACGGCCCAACAGTGTTGCCCGAACCGGCGATGCGCGGCACTCGGTCGCACCGTTGTACCAACGACTCCCTCAGGATATGTCGCCGCGCATCGGAGCGGTAGCCGATCTCTCACCTTGGACCAAGCTGGCCGGGCCAACGGCGCCGGCACCGAACCGTGCGCTGGCTCGATCCACCGCCCGATCGGCGTCGCGCCAGCCATGCTCCGGTTCGTCGAGCAGACCCTGGATGGGTGCCTGGTCGGAGTCCATGAGGCCGGTCATGCGTACTCCGACCAGGCGCAGCCGGGCACGCTGGAGACCCAGCCCGTCAAAGAGCGACAAGGCGGTGGCGAAGATGTCTCGGCTGACATCGGTCGGGTCACGCAGTGTCCTGGACCGCGTGATCGTGGTGAAGTCGGAGAATCGCACCTTGACGGTGATCGTTCGTCCCACCATCCCTGCCGCGCGCACTCGGGCCGCGGTGCGGTCGCTGAGCTTGAGCAGCTCTCGGTGGATGTATGCGGGGTCGTCCACGTCGTAGGAGAACGTCTCGTCGGCGCCGATGCTGCGCTCACGCCGGGTGGGCACCACCATGCGGGTGTCGCGCCCCCAGGCCAGCTCGTGCAGAGCAGGCCCGATGTTGTCGCCGAGAGCTCGCCGTAACGTGTCCACCGGTGTATGGGCGATGTCGGCCACGGTGCGTAGTCCCAGACGTTGCAGCGCCTCCTCGGTACGGTCACCGACACCCCACAGCGCGCCGACCGGCAGCTGGTGAAGGAAGCCGACCACCTCGGCCTCGGGCACGACGAGCAGGCCGTCGGGTTTGGCCAGGCCCGATGCGAGCTTCGCGATGAACTTGGTCGAGGCAACGCCGACCGAGCAGGTGAGGCCCTGCTCGTCAGCGATCGTGTCGCGGATCTGCTGGGCGATCTGGCGCGGTGTGCCCAGCCGCCGGCGGGCGCCGGACACGTCAAGGAACGCCTCGTCGATCGACAGCGGCTCGACGATCGGAGTCACGCCGGCGAACACGGCCATCACAGCGTGGGAGATGCGCTCGTAGCGGGCGTAGTCAGGGGCGACAACAACGGCCTGAGGGCACAGCCGACGGGCGCGGGCCATCGGCATCGCAGAAGCAACTCCGAACGCGCGGGCCTCGTAGGTCGCGGACAGCACGACCCCGCGGTTGCCTCCGCCGCCGATGATGACGGGTGTGCCCTTGAGCTCGGGACGGCTGAGCAGGGACGCCGATGCATAGAACGCGTCCATGTCCACGTGCAGGATCGGACAACCGTCGTCATCAGGCTGGCGGTCGTCCGGCCGTTCGGGGACGGCGAACTGGCGCCGGCTCATCGTCCGGACAATCGTTGAGCGGCCGGCGACGAGCCATGAACCGGCGACGAGCAATGGATCGACGCCACAGGGGCGTAAGCCGCCCCGGCATGGGGCGGACAGAGCCGCAGATCAGCTGCGTCGAGCCAGAACGTGCAGGGCTGCACCGATGTGTCCCAGGAACGCGTAGTGGGGATGACGCGAAGCGGTTTGCTCAAGCTCGAGCAGCGCGGCCCGGTCTGCGTCGGAGTCGACGTAGGACGGGGGCACCAGATCACTGAAGATGCGCACGCCATGCGAGTCGTGGACGGCCAGTCCTGCGCCTTCGACAAGGGCGGCGATGCCTGCCGCGTCAAAGCGCCGGGGCAAGGGATCCGCCGGCCCCCAGCGGCCGTCGTCGCTGGTGAGGGCGTGCTGAGCCTGGGCGAACTGGCCGGCCAGGGCTCGGGCCAACACGGCGGAGATACGGGTGGCGACCACGAGGCTGACGAAGCCGCCCTCGGCGAGCACAGCAGCGATAGATCGTAGGGTCGCCGCCGGATCGTCGACGAACTCCAGCACGCCGTGACAGCACACGAGGTCGGCGTCGGCGTCGGGGTGGACGTCGAGCAGGTTGGCGGCGTCGCCCTGCACAGCCACGATCCGCTCGGCGACGCCTGAGTCGGCGGCCCGACGAGACAACGACGCCAGCGCGTCGAGGCTGGGGTCGATGACCGTGACGTGATGACCGAGCCGGGCCAGCGGAACGGCCAGACCGCCGGTTCCACCGCCCAGATCGACGACTCGCAGGCTGCGACCGAGCTGATGCTCGCGCTCGGCCACGACCGCCCGCACGGACTCCCAGACGGCCGAGGTGCGTAAGGAGGTCTCAACGCCGCCGCGACGGCTTCGCAGGCCTTCATCAACCACGGCAAGACTCCTCTGGTGCTGGTGGTCGCCGACGAGCAAAGGCCTGAGACGAGGCAGGAGGCCTGACGGGACGACTCGGGTGACGGTCGGATCGGTTCCACCCTAGTGGCCTGAACTTCCGGGACTGGCATGCCAGAGCTTGCGTGGCGGCGCACCTTGGTCGGGGACGGCGTGGCCTTCTTTGGGCAGCTTGCGGGAGTCCCGGGCATCACCCCCAGCAGGCTTGATGTCCGCATAGGGCGACTGTTTGAACCCTGAGGCATGCACCAGCACCCGGCGGCGCGATCCGCCCATCCCACCAGCCGTGTCGCCCCCTGCCGTGGGTGCCATGACCGGCCGGCTCGATCGGGACTGCGCTGCCCCGGCACCGGCCGTCTCGTCGAAGGCGGCCCCGGCCGCAGCCAGGGAGTGCGCCCGCTCATCTGCCTCGGACAGCGCCTCGAGCACGGACTCGAGCCCGCCTCGGCTCCAGGCCTCCCACAGGCCCGACAGCTCCCATGCCCCGGTTGCACGAAGGGAGACGCCCTTGGGCCCGGTGCGCCGCAGGATCCCGCGGACCAGAAGCATCCAGGAGTGGAAGACCGTTGCCGCATAGGGACCCTGGACATCCTCGAAGAACGTTGCGTCGACAGGGCCGGTCGAGTCGTCAAGGGTCAGGAACACCACGCGCCGGCCCGAGCGGATCGGCGGCGTCTGCGTGGCAACCTTGACCCCGGCAACCCACAGCTCGGAGCGACTGCGCGCTCCGAGCAGCTGGCTGGATCGGGTCACTCCGAGCGCATGCAACATCGGGGCGTAGAAGTCGATGATGTGGGCACTGGCATCCAGCCCCAGGATGTCCAGCTCGGCCCTGGCCCGCTCCGGCCCCGTCATCTCGGGCAGGCCGGTGGCCATGGCGAGCTCGGGAGTGTCCCCCAGGTCGAGGGTGAGCTGGGTGGGCTGCGCCTGAGCCGGTATGACGGGGCGCCCTCCTTGGGACTGCGCCGCGGCCAGAAGCCGCACGTCACGCGTCTCTGCGCTGGTCGCCTGCGCCAGGGTCGCTTCGAGGGTCGCCGCGGCAGTCGCTGCCCGGGACGTACGAGGTGCCACCAGACGGCTGGATCGGCGCACCGATCGGGACCACCGGTCGAGCTCGGCCACATGCAGCAACAGGTCGCGTCGGGTCACCCTGCCACGTCGCCCCGTCATCCCGCTGCCGCCGGAGACCGTCGTGCCGCTGAGTCCGTAGATCGAGTCGAACCCCCCGGCCATGACCAGCCGCTCGACCACCGGTCGACCGACCTGTGCGCGATGCCAGAAGTCGGCGAGGGTGAAGTACGGCTGGCCGGCCAGAATGCGCTGCACCTCGGCGTCGCTGATGCCCAGGACGTCGGCCAGGGACAGCCGGATGCCGTAACCCCGCCCATCGGGCAGGTCGGCATCCGGCCGCTGCCCAACGGCAACGCAGCCGAAGTCACTGTCGCGATCTCGGTCACATGGTGACCACGGCGCGACCGGTTCCACCCGGTAGCTCTCGCCCGAGGCGTTGACGTCCAGTCCCAGGATCGCGATGCCCAGGTTGCGGGCGTCGTCCAGGATCAGTCGTTTGGGGTACATGCCCGGGTCATGGGTGAGCACACCGGACAGGAAGGCTGCCGGATGATGAGTCTTGAGCCATGCCGACTGGTAGGTGGGTAACGCGAACGCCGCTGCGTGGGCCTTGCAGAAGCCGAAAGATGCGAATGCCTTGAGCACCTCCCAGATCCGGTCGACCGCAGCCGGCTCGTAACCCCTGGCTGCCGCTGCCGGTCGCCACCATGCCTCGACGTCCAGCTGACCCTGAGGGGACCCGAGTGCCCTGCGCACCTCGTCGGCCTGGGCCAGGGTGACACCAGTGGTCTCGGCAACGATCTTGAGCACCTGCTCGTGGAAGACCACGACGCCGTGGGTCTCCTTCAACGCTGGTTCGAGGCTGGGGTGGAGGTACTCCGGCGAACGCCAGTGCTGGCGGGCCAGCAGGAACGGGGTGACCATGTCGGACTTCACCGGACCGGGGCGGAACAACGAGATGTCGATGATGAGGTCCTCGAAGGTCTCCGGCCCGAACTTGCCGATCAGCTCGCGCTGGCCGGGACTCTCGATCTGGAAGCACCCCAACGTGTGTGTGG
>Ga0209585_10000228_pt1 | contig 22529 bp, 16 predicted proteins | sample NGEPerone_FD_185491 | JGI IMG/M metagenome (GOLD analysis project Ga0209585, IMG submission 185491) | Arctic peat soil microbial communities from the Barrow Environmental Observatory site, Barrow, Alaska, USA - NGEE Permafrost154B-one... | ecosystem: Environmental > Terrestrial > Soil >... | reverse complement strand
GATCAGGTCTGCGCGCTGCTCTCCGGAGGCGGGTATGCCGAGCAGGTGGCCGTCCCTGCCACCCAGCTGCTGCCGGTGCCAAAAGGCATTGCGCTGGTCGACGCCGCAGCGCTTCCCGAGGTCGCATGCACGGTGTGGTCCAACGTGTTCATGACCGCCAACCTGCAGCCGGGGCAGACGATCCTGGTCCACGGTGGGTCGAGCGGGATCGGGACGATGACGATCCAGCTGGCCCGTGCGGTCGGCGCGCGCGTGGCGGTGACGGCCGGGACGGCATACAAGCTTGAGGCCTGTCGCGCGCTGGGGGCCGAGATCCTGGTCAACTATCGCGAGCAGGACTTCGTCGACGTGCTGGCCGACGCGACGCAAGGCCACGGTGCCGACGTGATCCTGGACAACATCGGCGCGAAGTACCTCGCCCGCAACGTCAGCGCGCTGGCCGTCAACGGGCGACTGGTGATCATCGGTCTGCAGGGCGGGGTCAAGGCCGAGCTCGACATCAACGCGTTGCTGCGCAAGTGCGCCGCGGTGATCGCGACGTCCCTGCGAAGCCGCCCCCCGGCGGAGAAAGCCGCCATCGTCGCCGCAGTGCGCGAGCACGTCTGGCCGCTGATCGAGGCCGGCACGGTGAGACCCGTCGTACATCGGATGTTTCCCCTCGCCCAGGCCGCGGACGCGCATCGTGAGCTCGAGGCCAGCACCCACATCGGCAAGATCCTGCTCACGACCTGACCCCCACCCTTCGACCGGACACCGCGCCGGCACCGTTTCGGGGCCTTTGCAGGCCGAAAACGGTGCCGGCGCGGTGTTCGGATGAGTCTTTGGGCGGGGCGGGTTCTCGGTCAGCGGGAGTCACTACCGCCGGCGCCACTGGCGCGACCAGCCTCGAGCCGAGCCACCGGCACGCGGAACGGCGAGCACGATACGTAGTCCAGACCCGCGTCGTGGAAGAAGTGCACCGAGTCAGGGTCGCCACCGTGCTCACCGCAGACGCCGATCTTGAGACCGGGCCGGGCCTTGCGACCCTCATCGACGGCGATCTGCACCAAGCGCCCCACGCCTTCACGGTCGAGGGACTCGAACGGTGAGACACCGAAGATGCCCTTCTCGAGGTAGTCCGGGAAGAACGCCGCCTCGACGTCGTCGCGGGAGAAGCCCCACGTCATCTGGGTCAGGTCGTTGGTGCCGAAGGAGAAGAACTCGGCCGCCTCGGCGATCGCGCCCGCGGTCAGGGCCGCCCGTGGCAGCTCGATCATGGTCCCCACCAGGTGGTCGAGGTGCACGCCCGAGGCGGTGCGGACCTCGTGGGCCACAGCGTTGATCTCCTCGGCGATGTTCTCCAGCTCCTGGACCGCGCCGACCAGTGGCACCATGATCTCCGCCAGCGGTACGCCGCCAGCCTTGACCCGCAACGCCGCAGCTTCGAGAACCGCCTGCGCCTGCATGGCGAACAGCCCGGGAATCACCAGGCCCAGACGCACCCCGCGAAGTCCCAGCATCGGGTTCTGCTCGTGCAGCCTGAGCACGGCATGGAGCAGTTGCAGGTCCCCCTCGCGCGCCTCGCCGCGGGCCTCGGCCACGGCCACCCGCACCGACAGCTCCGTGATGTCCGGGAGGAACTCGTGCAGCGGCGGGTCGAGGAGTCGGATCGTCACCGGCAGGCCGTCCATAGCCTCGAAGATGCCGACGAAGTCGTCGCGCTGAAGCGGCAGCAACTCGGCCAGGACCCGGTCGCGTTCCTCATCCGTATCGGCCAGGATCAGTGCCTCGACCATCGGGCGCCGGTCCCCGAGGAACATGTGCTCGGTCCGGCACAGGCCGATTCCCTGGGCGCCGAAGCGACGGGCGCGGGCCGCATCCTCCGGGGTGTCCGCGTTGGCACGGACGGACATCCGGCGGCAGTCGTCGGCAATGCGCATGATCCGGTGCACGGCCTTGACCAGCTCGTCCGCGTCCGCCGAGTCGGGATCGATGTCGCCCTCGAAGTAACAGACTACCGGCGACGCGACGACCGGCACCTCGCCGAGGAACACCTCGCCGGACGTGCCGTCGATCGAGATGACGGTGCCCTCTTCGAAGACCCGTCCGTCCCTGGTCGTGAACTGCCGGCCCTTGGTGTCGACGGTGAGCTCCTCGGCGCCACACACACACGTCTTGCCCATGCCGCGGGCGACGACGGCGGCGTGTGAGGTCTTGCCGCCGCGGCTGGTCAGGATGCCATCCGCGGCGATCATGCCGTTGAGGTCGTCAGGGTTGGTCTCGCGCCGGACGAGGATGACCTTCTCACCCGAGCGCGACCACTTCACCGCGGTGGAGGAGTCGAAGACGACCTTGCCGACGGCCGCACCCGGCGAGGCGTTCATGCCCTTGGCCAGGCGCTCGCGCGTGGCGTTGTCCTCGAAGGCGGGGAACATCAGCTGAGCCAGCTGAGCGCCGGTGACGCGCTGCAGCGCCTCGGCCTCATCGATCAGGCCCTCGTCGATGAGCTCGGTCGCAATACGGAAGGCGGCCGCCGCGGTCCGCTTGCCGACCCGGGTCTGCAGCATCCACAGCTTGCCACGCTCGATCGTGAACTCGATGTCGCACAGGTCGCGGTAGTGCTTCTCGAGCTGGCTCATGATCGACATCAGCTCGTCGTACGACTTCTTGTCCAGGCCCTCGAGGTCGGCCAGGGACAACGTGTTGCGGATCCCGGCGACGACATCCTCACCCTGGGCGTTCTGCAGGTAGTCGCCGTAGACGCCCTGGGCCCCCGAGGCCGGGTCGCGCGTGAACGCCACACCGGTGCCCGAGTCCGCGGACACGTTGCCGAACACCATCGAGCAGATGTTGACCGCGGTGCCCAGATCGGAGGGGATACGTTCCTGGCGGCGATACAGAACTGCGCGGTCGGCGTTCCACGAGTCGAAGACGGCACGGACCGCGAGGTCCATCTGCTCGCGCGGCTGCTGCGGGAACTCCCGGCCCGCGTGCTCGCGCACGATCACCTTGTACGCCTCGACCAGTGCCCGGAGGTCATCGGCGTCGAGGTCGAGGTCCGTGGCTGAGGGCCCCTTGCCATGTTTCACATGATCAAGCGCGTCCTCGAACAGCTCGCCCTCGATGCCGAGAACGGTCTTGCCGAACATCTGGATCAGCCGACGGTAGGAGTCGAAAGCGAACCGGTCGTTGTCGGCCTGCTTGGCCAGACCCAGGACCGACTCGTCGTTGAGCCCGATGTTCAGGACGGTGTCCATCATCCCGGGCATCGAGAACTTCGCGCCTGAGCGCACCGACACCAACAGGGGGTCGTCGGCCTGGCCGAGCGTCTTGCCCATGGCCTTCTCGAGCGCGACGAGGTGCTCGCTGACCTCCGCCTCCATCTCGGCAGGCTGGGTGCCACTGGCGAGGTAGACCTTGCATGCGTCCGTCGTGATGATGAATCCCGGAGGCACCGGCAGCCCCATCCGAGTCATCTCCGCCAGGTTCGCCCCTTTGCCTCCGAGCAGGTCCTTGAGATCCTTGTGGCCTTCGGCGAAGTCATAGACGAGCTTGGACATGGCAAAACCTCCGGGGGGACGGTGCGAGAGAGTGCTCGCAGGCTAGACCAGCAACCGACTTACCTGACCCATCATGTTCCCCAGGTCATAGTCGATGTTTCCCAGGTCACACCTTCAGGCTCCCGGGACCAGCCACGCGGGCTCCCGGGGCTGGCGATGGAGGGACATAGGCGATGGAGGGGGCCAGGAAGGCGGCGAGCGCACCGGCATACATTGCGGGGTCCTTGGCGCCACACAGCTCGCGGACGGAGTGCATCGACAGCATCGGCGCCCCGAAGTCCACGGTTGTGGCACCGGTCAGCGCAGCCGTCATCGGACCGACGGTCGAGCCACAGGGCAGATCGTTGCGTGACACGAAGTGCTGAACCGGGACGCCGGCCTGTTCACACGCCATGATGAACGCCGCCGCGCCCACGGAGTCGGTCGCGTAACGGAGCTTGACGTTCGTCTTGAGCACCGGGCCACCGTTGATCGCGATCTGGTGCTGCGGCTCGTGCTTCTCGGGGTAGTTCGGGTGGGTGGCGTGGGCCATGTCGCCGGACGCGATGACAGTCCCGGCGAGGGAACGATGGAAGTCCTCCCGACCGCCCCCGGCCGAAGTCACGATGCGTTCGAGCACCGAGGGGAGCAGGGTCGACATGGCGCCGCGCTCGGACTGGCTGCCGGCCTCCTCGTGGTCGAACAGAACAAGCACCGGTATCGACGACGAGGCCGATGCCCGACCGGGACCGTCGACGGCATCGATCAGCGCACGCACACCTGCATAGCTCGTCGCCAGGTTGTCCAGTCTCGGCGCGGAGACCAGGTCGCGGTCCCGGCCGATACGGCGCGACGGCTGCAGGTCGTGGGTCATCACGTCCCAGGACAGGACGTCGCCTGCATCCACGCCGACCGCAGTTGCGAGGTAACCGCGGAAGTCGCCGGGCTCAGTGCTGACTCCCCACAGCGGCGTCAGGTGCTGCTGCGGGTTGAGCGCCAGACTCTCGTTGGCACCTCGGTCGAGGTGGACCGCGAGCTGTGCCACCCGCAATACCGGCTCGTTGATGGTGAGCAACCGGGTCTCGACCCCGGCGCTGCCACGGACCGCAACCCGACCCGACAGGCCCAGGTCACGGTCGAGCCAGGAGTTGAACAGCAGCCCGCCGTAGAGCTCGACGCCGAGCAGCTGCCAACCCGCGCGAGCCAGGTCGGGCTGTGGCTTTATCCGCAGGTTAGGACTGTCCGTGTGGGCACCGACCACGCGGAACGGGGTGGTCGGGCGCCCTGTCGTCTCGGTGCTCCAGGCGATCAGCGCGCCGCCACGGATCAGGTAGTGGCGGCCGGGCTCGGTCGGGAACGCGTCGGTCTCGACGACGAGGCTGAATCCGGCAGCCTCGAGCATGCGCCCCGCCTCGGCGCAGGCGTGGAACGGTGAGGGAGAGGCGTCAACGAAGGCGCACAGCCCCGCCGCCTCGGTGTCGGTGTCGAAAGAGTGAGCCATGAGCGCGACCTTATCCGCGCGACGTCCTCACCATCCGCGTGACGCCCCACTCGGTGCCCGGACGAGGCTCGCGAATTAGCCCATGGTGTCGTAACCTAATTAACTTACGTTGTCGTAACCTACGGAACCGTAGGTTGTTGTTTCCGGCGAAAGGATCCCCCAATGCCCACGACGTTGACCCAGACCGAGCTGCTCCGCGAGCTGGACCAGGTCGTGGTCGGGGAGCTCAACCGACACGAGAAGGTCGCCAAGGAGTGGTTCCCCCACGAGTACGTGCCGTGGAGCGAGGGCCGCAACTTCGACGGGCTGATGGGCGGTGACGAGTGGACCGAACAGGACTCCGGGGTCTCGGACGTCGCACGCTCGGCGCTCATCGTCAACCTGCTCACCGAGGACAACCTCCCGAGCTACCACCACGAGATCGCCCTGATCTTCGGGCGCGACGACGCGTGGGGCGAGTGGGTGCACCGCTGGACTGCTGAGGAGGGCCGGCACGCCATCGCGATGCGCGACTACATGTTGGTCAAGCGTCTGGTGGATCCCGTTGCACTGGAACGGTTCCGGATGACGCACATGTCCCAGGGATACGAGTCGGCACACTCCGGCGAGCTGATGAGCTCTCTGGCCTACGTGTCCTTCCAGGAGCTGGCGACGCGCGTCTCCCATCGCAATACCGGCAAGTTCACCAACGACCCGATGTGCGAGAACCTGCTCACCCGGATCGCCGCGGACGAGAACCTGCACATGATCTTCTACCGCAACCTGATGGACGCGGCCCTGAAGACCGCACCGGACCAGGCCATGATCGCCATCCTCGACGTCGTCAAGAACTTCCAGATGCCGGGGGCAAACCTCCCGGGCTTTCAGCGCAAGGCGGTCGAGATGGCCGTCGCGGGCATCTACGACCTGCGCTCGCACAAGGACGAGGTCGTCGCGCCGGTGCTGCGATTCTGGAGAGTCTTCGAGCTGGAGGGCCTGTCCGCCGAGGGCGAGGCCGCGCGTACAGAGCTGGCCGAGCTCATGGAGGCGATGGAGAAGCAGGCGCTGCGCTTCGAGGACAAGCGCGACATGCTCAAAGCTCGTATGGCGCCCCGCTAGGTCGCTAACGTGTCGGCAGCGTGCTGTGGCTCCGGCAGCGTGGCCGGCAGTGTCGCCCGCACCAGGGTTCCGTGCGGCTCGTGCGCGCACACCTCAAGACTGCCCCCGACCACGTTGGCCCTCTCGCGCATACCGGTCAGCCCCAGATGGCCGCCGGAGCTCGCGGGCGAGATGCTGGCGGCGGGGATGCCGCAGCCGTCGTCGGTGATGGTCAGCACGACCTGCTCACCGAACTCCAGTTCGACCCAGGCGGTTGTGGCCTGCGCGTGATGCACGACGTTGCTCAGCGCCTCCTGGGCCACGCGGTACACAGCGAGCTCGCTCTGCGCAGACAACCGGACCTGGTCCCCGCTGACCCGCAGCCGGACCGAGATCCCATGTCGGGCGCGGACCTCGGCGACCAGCTGCCGAAGGGCGGCGGCCACCCCGAAGTCATCGAGCACCGGCGGCCGCAGTCCGTGGATCACCGTGCGCAGGACCTTGACAACCCCCGTGGCCAGCTCACCACCGCGACGGACCCGCTCAGCCAGATCCGGTGCCAGGTTTGGGTCGTCGCTGAGCTGCTCGAGCATGCGCACGTGATAGGTAAGCGTCTGCACCGGGTCGTCATGCAGGTCCTGGGCAAGCCGGCGCCGCTCGTCCTCCTGCACGGTAAGCAGGTGGGCGGCGTAGGCCCCTTGCTCGCTCAAGCGGCGTTCTTCCTCGGTCACGTCGACGAACACGATCTGGACCAGTCGTTCGCCGGCGCCGACATCGACGGTGCGAGCTGTTGGCGCGAACACGCGCTCCCCCACGGACAGCCGCGGAACTGCGCCGTCCAGGATCGCCGTCACCGATGTGGCGACGAGATCTGACAGGAGGCGTCCGGGCACACCAGCCCCGAGCAGAGACGTGGCCGCAGCGTTGGCTTCGGCGACCACGCCCGCCGGGTCGGTGACCAGCACCGGCGCATGCTGCTCGTCGAACAGGGCCCGGTAGCGCGCCTCAGCGACCTCACTGGCGCGCAGTGCCGCCTCCGCCCGCAACCGCGCCTGCCCCTCGCGCTCAACCCGCTGACCCACGATGAACGCGACCGAGTTGAGGATGGCCAGGTTCCCGATCTCGACCCAGGCATTCACCGTTGTCACCCCGGCGATGAAGAGCCAGTCGGGAAACATCAGCGCCGTCGCCCACAGTGCGGTGCCAACGGCACCACGAACACCGAAATTCAGTGCCGCGTAGATGACCGGGATGAGCAGCAGCGCCGTGATCGTGGAGCGCGGCATCTCGAACGGCGGTTTGACCTGCAGGAGGTCGAGCACGATCTCGTCCAGGAACGCCACAAGCACGACGCCGGCCTGGACGATCCAGAACTGGCGGGAACGCAGCGGCAAGCCCAGCCATCGCACCACTGTGAGGATCAAGGACCCACGAACACGGGGCGGCGACTCAGTGCTCATCGCTGACGGTCACCAGCTTGGTCGAGCTGGCGTGCAGCGATGAGCAGCCGAGCCGTGAGACCGGGCTTGAGCACGCTCATCCCGCCGGCCACGGACCGCACCGCCTGGACAAGCTCCTTGCCGGGGGCGGTCTTGCTGAGGTATCCCGCAGCCCCGGCCTCCAGCGCGCCGCGGACGTACTCGTCCTCGTCGTATGCACTCACCATCAGGACCCGCACATCAGGATGGTCCCGGGTGAGCTGGCGGGTGACCTCGATGCCGTTCATCCCCGGAAGCCGGATATCCATCAGCACCACGTCGGGGCCAAGCCGGTTGACCAGGGCGAGGGCCGCCGGGCCGCCATCTGCCTCGCCAACAACCTGAAGGTCGGGGTGCGCCCCGAGGATCTGGCGGGTGCCGGCACGGTGCAGAGCATGGTCATCAACGACCACCACTCGGATCACCTGCGCTTCCATGGACATCAGGTTAGGCGCCAACCGTGGCCCGGACACCGGGGAAACTACCCACTGGTCGTGCGTAGAACGGTCCGACGTCATGGGGAAGATCGCGGTTCCGCACGCCTGCGGACCTGGCAACACTTCTATCGGAGCACCTGCGCGCAGCGCTGGATCCGTTCCCGGCCGGGTGAAGTCCGGCTGACCCAAGGCAGAAAGCGTGAAATCCGTGAAGAACATCAATTCCAGGATCGCGACCGCGGTGTCGCATCGCAAGCCCCTGCAAATGATCGGCGTCGGGCTCATCGTGGGAGCTATTGCGGTGACCGCATCGGCATGTGGAGGGTCCAGCGCCGGCTCGACCGCGCCTGCGGCGACGAAGGCCGCACCCGTCGCGAAGACCGTCAACATCGAGATGATCGGCAAGATCGACGCCGACAAGGGTCCCGCTGGGACGTTCACCAGCAAGGAGCACTGGCCGGCAATGGCCCCCAGCGACCTCACCTTCGCCAAGGGCGACACCGTGGTGCTCACGATCAAGGAGTACGACGACGCCCCCACCGCACTGCCGGCCGGCTCGCCGTACAACGCGGTCGCCGGCGGGACCATGACCCTTGACGGCGCGGCCGCGACCACCGTGTCGAACGAGAACATCGCGCACACCTTCAGCATCCCGGAGCTCGGCATCAACGTTCCCCTGTCGAAGGCTCCCGATGGCGGGTTCTCGACCACGGTCTTCACGTTCAAGGTCGACAAGGCCGGCACCTACACCTGGCGTTGCTTCACCCCCTGTGGTGGCGACCCCAAGGGCATGGGCGGCTCTATGGCCACCAAGGACTGGATGCAGGGCAACGTGGTCGTCAGCTGACGTAGACGGTAGTCCGAGACAGCTGACCAGGAACGATGGAAAGGCAGGACGCCATGCAGGACCGAACGACGCACCCGGAGGAGGGGCTCGCTAGCCCTCCTCCGGCAGTCACCCTGAAGGAGCGCCAGGCGCTGAGCCGGCGCCTCCTGTTGGGAACGTTGGGTGTCACGGCAGCTGGTGGTGCCCTGACCATGGTGTCCTACCAGGACGACGCGCAGGCAGCGACCACGTCCAGGGGAGTGTCCGCAGCGCCGGCGGCGACCGGCGCCGAGCATGCGTGGTGCATGGTCATCGACCTGCGCCTCTGCGACGGCTGCAAAGCCTGCACGACGTCCTGCCAGACGCGTCACCAGCTCCGGCCGGAGCAGACCTGGATCAAAGTCACCGAAATGAAGGACGCCGCCGGCGGGACGTTCAACATGCCGCGGCCCTGCATGATGTGCGAAGACCCCCCGTGCATGTACATCTGCCCGGTCGGGGCGAACATCCGCACCGACGAAGGACTCGTCCTGGTCGACACGGACGCCTGCATCGGGTCCCGCGCCTGCATGGCCGCCTGCCCGTACGAGGCGCGCTATTTCAACTGGACCGACCCGCTGCCCCAGAAGCGGATGCCGACAGCCGACTCCCCGCAGATGCCGGTGCCGCAGAAGGGCACCGTCGGCAAGTGTGTGTTCTGCGCCGACCGGCTGCCCCACGGTGAGCTGCCCGCGTGCGTGTCCGGCTGCCCGATGGGGGTGCTGTACATCGGCGACCTCGTCACCGACACCGCCGTCAACGGCCAGGGCACAGCAGTGGTCCTCTCGGACTTCCTCCGCGCGAACGACGCGGTTCGGTACAAGGAAGAGCTCGGGACCAACCCGCGCGTCTACTACATCCTCGGCCACGGCCAGAGCCTCGGAGGCGGAGCATGAGCACCGACATCATCAGCACCGACGCCCTGACCACGGACGTCATCACCACAAACACCCTGACCACCGACGCGCGTGCAGCGTCGCTACGCCCGTTCGGCAAGCCCAGCCTTCTGTGGTGGGTCACCGTCGTCGCCCTGGCCCTGGTGATCGGGGCCGGTATCGCCGCCTGGGTCGTCCAGCTCAAGAGCGGGATGGGAGTGGCCGGGTACAACGACCACGCTTTCTGGGCCATCTACATCGCCGACGTCGTCACCTTCATCGGGGTCAGCTACGGAGGGGCCGTGGTCTCGGCGATCCTGCGGTTGACCGGCGCCACCTGGCGGGCCCCGCTGACCCGCCTGGCCGAAGGCACCGCAGTGGTCACCGTCCTGATCGGCGCCGCCCTGATCGTCCCGCACATCGGTAACCCGGTCCGGCTCTATGAGCTGGTGACCCACCCGAACCTGTCCGCACCGGTGTTCTGGGACTTCGTCGCGGTCATGACCTACACGTTCGCCTCGATCGTGTTCTTCGCTCTCCCGCTCGTGCCAGACATGGCCGTCCTGCACCAGGGACACGAACAGAGCCTGGGCAAACGACGCACGACCCTGTACGCGAAGGTCTCTCGCGGCTGGACCGGGGCACCCAAGCAACGGGCCGTCCTGGCCGGCGCCCTCGGCCTGGTCTCCATCATGATCATCCCGCTGGCCGTGTCCGTGCACTCGGTCCTGGCGTGGGCCTTCGCCTCCACCGACCGACCGTGGTGGCACGAGAGCATCTGGGCGCCGCAGTTCGTCGTCGCCGCGCTCTACTCCGGGGTGGCACTGGTCATCCTCGTGCTGGCCGGCTTCCGCCGCGGCTACCACCTCCAAGGGCTCATCACGCCCCGGCACTTCATCCGCCTGGGGTTCATCCTGGCCACCTTCGCCGCCACCTACATCTACCTGACCTTCGCCGACCTGCTGCCCGGCTCCTACGTCGGAGAACCCGGCACAGCCTCAGTGTTCACCGACCTGATGGTCGGCCGCCTGGCCCTGTGGTTCTGGATGTTCGCCGTCGTCGGAGGCCTGATCCCGCTGCTGCTGGTCGCCCTGCCATGGACCAGGAACGTCACCGGCATGGTCATCGCCGCCACCCTGGTCCTGCCCATGATGTGGCTCAAACGGTTCCTGCTCGTCGTCGGACCGGCCACCTACGACACCGTGACCCGTACCTTCGGCACCTACCACTTCACCTGGGTCCCGATTGCGATCACCCTCGCCGCCGCAGCCGCGGTCCCGCTACTGCTCATGCTGCTCTTCCGGGTCGTACCCCTGCTGTCCATCGACGAGATCGAGGAGATCGCGCAGATGCAGGAGATCGGCAAGATGGAGAAAAGCCTGACCGCCCGCCCGCACAGTGAGTCTGGCGAGCCCACCCAGCCCGTGGACCACCACGGTGCACCGGTTGGCACGACGACGGGTACGTCCCACCGTGTTGCCGGCGCGACCGGTGTCCTGCTGCTCGTCGCTCTCATGGGGATGCTCGGCATCGGAACGGCCCACCCCGCCAGTGCCGCGATACCTCACGTCGCGTCAGTGAGCTCGTCGGTGAGAACGTCGACCGGTGCGCCCACCATCACCATCAAGGGCGTCGAAGCCGGTGGCAAGGTGCAGCTCACCGCAACCCTGACCGGCGCCAACGGCAAGCCGCAAGCCGATGCTCCGGTGGTGTTCTCCTTCAACACCACCCAGTTCGGCGCCCCGGCACGACCCGTCCCACTCGGGTCGGTCACCACCGACAAGGCCGGAGTCGCCAAGCTGATACTTGGTGCTGACGCCAACCACCTGTACCAACCCACCACCAAGGGCCCACAGGAGTTCGGCGCCACCTTCACCCCCACCACCGCTGATGCAAAGCCGATCACGGCCAGCGTCACCGTCAACATCACCGTCGCCCGGTCCGCCTATACCCCAGCACCACCCAAGCCTCTTGCCGGCCTGGGCAACGGCCTGGTCATCGCCCTCTTCGCGATCGTCGCAGCCATCTGGCTCACCCTCATCGCCCAGATATGGCGCGTCCGCCGCGTCCGCCTGGCGGCCGTTCAGGAACCGGCAACCAGCACCACCTGAGAAGAAGCGTGGAGGCCGCGCGACTCAGTGCCCATCGCTGACGGTCAGCAGCTTGGTCGAGATGGCGCGCACGACCGCTTCGGTGCGTGAGCTCACGCCGAGCTTGGCGTAGATGTTGTCGCAGTGCCGGTCGACCGTGCGCGTGCTGATGCCCATCAGCTCGCCGATCTCCCGGTTGTGCAGCCCCTCCGCGAGAAATCTCAGAACGGCCAGCTCTCGCTCGCTCAGGTCGGTCACGCCCTGCTCGGGCTGACGTGATGCGATCAGCAGCCGAGCCGTGAGACCGGACTGGAGCACGGTCGCCCCGCCGGCCACGGCTCGCACCGCTTCGACCAGCTCCTTGCCGGGGGCGGTCTTGCTCAGGTACCCGGCAGCCCCGGCCTCCAACGCACCGCGGACGTACTCGTCCTCGTCATATGCACTGACCATCAGCACTCGCACATCAGGGTGGTCCTGGATGAGCTGACGGGTGACCTCGATGCCGTTCATCCCCGGGAGCCGGATGTCCATCAGCACCACGTCCGGGCGAAGCTGGTTCACCAGGGCAAGGGCAACCTCGCCGGACGCCGCTTCACCAACCACCTGCAGGTCGGAGTGAACCTCGAGGATCTGGCGGGTGCCGTCACGGTGCAACGCATGGTCATCGACCACGACCACGCGGATCACGTCGGCATCCATGGTCACCATGGTCAACAGGCTACGCGTCGCACCGAGCGGCGGGGACGGTGCAGGATAGGAGTCATGAACCCAAGCAAGGATGAGCAGCCGGGCTCCGCCGACGACGACCAGCCGCAGCGTGTCGTCGTGGTCACCCAGAAAGGCATGGGGGTGGCCGAAGCACCTGGCGACGACGATGAGGTCAGCAACCCCGCCGACCTGGTCGAGCAGCCGGCCAAGGTCATGCGCATCGGGTCCATGATCAAGCAGCTGCTCGAGGAGGTCCGCAGCGCGCCGTTGGATGAGGCGGGTCGTACCCGTCTGGCCGAGATCCACCGTCGCTCCATCACCGAGCTGGAGCAGGGTCTGGCGCCGGAGCTGATCGAGGAGCTTGAGCGAATCACGTTGCCATTCAACGACTCAGCACCATCCGATGCCGAGCTGCGAATCGCACAGGCCCAGCTCGTCGGCTGGCTTGAGGGCCTCTTTCACGGCATCCAGGCCGCACTGTTCGCCCAGCAGATGGTCGCCCAGCAGCAGTTGCAGAACATGCGCCGGGCCCTGCCCTCGGGGCCTTCCGCCGCAGAACAGGGTCCAGAGAGCCCCATGTCCGGCGCGCCGGGTGGACGTAGCTCGCGAGACGAACCCACGGGGCAGTACCTCTAAGCAGCCGGGCTGTCGCACAGACTTCCAGGAGCCTTGTCAGAAACCCTTGCCGGGGTTGAGGATTCCGGTCGGATCCAACGCATTCTTGATCGAGCGGTGCACGTCCATCACGTCAGGCCCCAGCTCCAGCTCGAGCCACCGACGCTTCAGGACGCCGACACCGTGCTCGCCCGTGAGAGTGCCACCGAGGTCCAGCGCGGTGCGGAACACCTCGTCGGCCGCAGCCCAGATGTTGTCCGGCACGGTGCCGTCAGCGGTCGGCTCGAAGACGAAGATCGGATGCAGGTTGCCATCACCGGCATGGGCAACGGTCATCACCCGGACCTGGTGGTGGGTGGCAATCTGCTCGAGCCGCTCGAACATCTCGGGAAGCTTGGAGCGAGGCACACCGACGTCCTCCACCAGGCACCGCCCAAGTCGCTCGGCAGCAGGAAGGGCCAGCCGGCGGATCTCGAGCAGCTGCGCCGCTTCCTCCGGATCGGTCGAGACCGCAACAAAGTCGGCGCCAGCCGCCTCGAACTGAGCCGCGAGCGCTGCCCCGCAGTCTGTCGCGTCGATGCCGTCAGCCTGAGCGAGCAGCATTGCCGCCATGTCGTCGTCCAGGCCCATGTTCTTCCACTCGTTGATCGACCGCAACGTGTTCTGGTCCATCAGCTCGAGCAGGCTCGGCCCAAGCCCCAGGCGAACGATGCTCGCCACTGCCTCGGCGGCCGCTCGTATCGACGGGAAGCTGCCAACGACGGTCACCGGCTCGGCCGCGGGGAGTGGACGCAGCTTCAGGGTTGCGCTCGTGATGATGCCCAAAGTCCCCTCCGAGCCGACGAAGAGGCTGGTCAGGTCATAGCCCGCGACACCCTTGACGGTCCGTCGGCCGGTCCTGATGATGCGACCGTCAGCAAGAACGACCTCCAGCCCCAGTACCGAGTCGCGGGTGACGCCGTACTTCACGCAGCGCAGGCCGCCCGCGTTGGTCGCCAGGTTGCCGCCGATCGTGGAGGTCTCGAAGCTGCTCGGGTCGGGCGCATACATCAGGCCGACCTCGCGCGCCGCACGGTCGACGTCGGCAGTGATGACCCCCGCTTCCACCACTGCCAGCTGGTCTTCTGCGGACACCTCGCGGATGGCGGTCATCCGCGCGGTGCTCAGGATGAGGCAGCCGTCCGTGGCGGTCGCGCCCCCCGACAGTCCCGTCCCCGATCCACGTGGCACCACCGGTATTCCGTGTTCGTTTGCCCACGCGAGCGCCACAGACACGTCCTCGACCGTGTCGGCCAGCAGGACGGCGAGAGGGACCCCGGGCTCGACGAGGTCGGCGTGATCGCGGCGGTACGCGTCGACGACGTCAGGGTCGGTGATGAGCCGTCCGCCGATGAGCCTGGCGGCCAGCTCGTCAATCATGGTCACGAATCACGGTCACAGTGTGCTCCTTGAGGTCGAGCACGGAGACCTAGGTTGGCAGATCGGGCGCGGGCTCCCCCATGTCGCGGCCGCGGACGTCGTTGGCCACGTTGTTCAGGATGGCGACCAGCGGGACCGCGATGAACGCGCCGAAGATCCCGCCCAGGATGGTGCCGGCGGTGACCCCCATCAGGATGCCCAGCGGATGGATCTGGACGGCCTTGCCCAGGATGAAGGGGTTGAGCAGGTTGCCCTCGAGCTGGATGGTGAGAATCAGTGCGAGCGCCATCACCAGGGCCATCACCAGGCTCTTGGTCACCAACGCCACCAGGACGACCACGACGCCGGCCACGAGCATTCCGATCAGCGGGATCATCGAGCCCAGGAACAGCAGCACGCCCAAGGGAACCACCAACGGCATACCGGCAATGAGCATGACAACGACCATGGTGAGCGCGTTGATCAGCGCCAGCAGGACGGTGCTGCGCATGTAGGCGATCAGCGTCTGCCAGGCCACGTTGCCGGCGTGGGCCACCTTGGCCTGCGCCTCGGACGGGAAGAGTCGCACGACCCACCGCCAGATGCCTCCGTCGTCGGTGAGCAGGAACAAGGTCGCGAACAGGCAGAAGACCGCCCCGCTGACAATGAGGAGGGCGCTGTTGGCGGTGGCAAAGGCGCCCTGAGCCAGGCTGGCGCGGTTGTCGGTGATGGTCTTGGTCAAATCGTCGATCAGCTGCTGAACCTGGTGCACTGACATCTTCGGCGGCCCAGTGACCAACCAGTTGCGAATCTTCCCCACGGCGTCCAGCAGCTGGCCTCCCAGCTCGGAGGAGCTCGCAGAGACCTGCTGAACGACGAACCAGGCGGCTGCGACCAGCGCGGACATGCCGAGCACGAACACCAGGATCGCCGCCGGGATCCGGGGCACCCGGTTGCGCATCAGCAGCTCGACGCCGGGCTGCAGAAGCGCGCAGATCATGACCGCGACGATCACCGTGATGGTGACCAGGCTGACGGCGTTGAGCATGGTGAGCAGCACGAACAAGGCTGCCGTCACGATGAGGAAGCGCAACGCCCACGCCGCCGTGACCTGAAAGCCCCAGCTGACGCTGTCGGTCGCGCGTTCGTGCAGGGGGCTCATGCCGACGCCCACCCCGTCTTCAGCGACACGTCTACGTACACGTTGCTGCGGCCTCCTGACCAAGACGTGAATGCCCGAGGGGCCAATCTATCCAGGCGCTGACCGACAACGGGGCTAGTCAAGGGACGCCGCGCTGGAAGCCGTCTGGGCGATGCCCGCGGCAAGGACATTTGCTGTCGCGTTGAGAGCGTCAAGCTCGTCGCGCAGGAAGCCCGCCATGACGTCGAGGTCCGGCACCAGCTGGCGGCAGGCGACCAGCCCGAAGTGCAGGTTGTCGCGATAGCTCATCACCGTGATGTTGAGTCCCTGGCCATCGACGACGGCCGACACGGGGTAGTAGGCCAACAGCTCGGCGCCGGCGAAATAGAGCGGGACGTTCGGCCCGGGAACGTTGGAGACAAACAGGTTGAACGGGCTGGCGCGCTCGAACAACCGCAGTTTGGCGGACAGTCGCCAGGCCTGGTTGGCCAGTGCCGGCATCGCGAACTGGCTGACGTCTGCGAGCAGGCCTGCCGGGATGGCACCGTGCTGGTCCTTGGCCGCCCGCATCACCTCATGCATGGCAGCCAGTCGGTCGCCCGGATCAGGCATGTTGGTCGGCAGGGCAGCGAGCATCATGGACACCCGGTTGCCGGACTCGCCCTTCTGGTCTTTTGTCCGCACCGAGACCGGAACGGCCGCGATCAAGGGGGCAGGCGGCAATGCTTCGTGCAGCAGCAGCCAACGACGCAGCGCCCCCGCACACACTGCCATCACGACGTCGTTGACGGTCAGTTCATCTCCGTCAAAGCCTCTCCGCAGCTTCTTGACCTCGCCCAGCGGAAGATCAGCGAAGGCCCACCTCCGGTGTGGCGACACGGGTGCGTTGAACGGCGTGGTCGGCGCACGAAGCCTGGTCTGCGTCAGCACGTCGTCGTCCTTGCCGCCCATGAGCTGCGCGATCGGGTCCCCAAACACGTTGGCGATCCCCGGGATCGAGCGTGCCAGCCCAGAGATGAGGCGCAAGGCCCGCAACGGTTGACGGGCCAGGTTGACGGCGCTCCGGCCCAGCAGGAGCGCCGCGTCCGGGGGCTGCTCGCCTTCGAACCGCTCGACCGAGCGCAGCTCACGGCCTTGCGGCGACACGTCGAGCACAGCCGTGAGGATGTCACCTCCGGAGACGCCATCGATCGCGGCGTGATGGATCTTGGAGTAGATCGCCGCGCGTCCGCCGTGCAGCCCGGTGATGAGGTAGAGCTCCCACAGTGGGCGGCTACGATCCAGTGGCCGGGCGTGCAAGCGGGCCACCTGCTCGGACAGCTGTCGGTCGTTGCCGGGGAAGGGCAGCGCGAGTTCCCGGACGTGGAACTCGATATCGAAGTCCGGGTCCTCGATCCAGTACGGATGGTCAAGCCCGAAGGGCACCATGACCAGCCGGCGACGAAAGAGCGGAACCAACGGCAGCCGGGACTCAATGACCTTGGTGAGATGTTGCAGGGTCATCCCTGGCTCGCGGCCGTCGGAGGTCAGGGCGTCGACGATGGAGACACTGCCGACATGACCGAACACCGAGCGGGTCTCCATCGCGAGGAAGGCGCCATCGAGTCCGCTGAGCTGTTCCACGCCTCACCTCCTCGTCAGCGCTGCGGCGTCGCTCGCGTCGGTCGCCAACCAGTCAAGGATGTGGCTGGCGGTCCACACCGGCGCCTCGAGCAGTGGGACATGGCCCACGTCGGGGGCCACCTCGAAGCGCCAGGACGGGTTGGCGGCAGCGACCGCCCGGGCGGCATCGATCGACACGAGTCGGTCCTTCTCGCCGTGCAACAGCAGCACCGGCGCCCGAATCGCTTTCACGGTGGCCTTGAAGGCGCTGCGGCGGGCCAACACACCAAGGAGCGAACGGGCCGCCGTGAGGAAGTGTTCGTCGATGTCGGGGTAGCCGCTGCGTTCGCGCGCCACCTCCAGAAGCTGCTCCAGCACGTCGGACGGCACTCGCGTCGGGTCGACACAACAAAAATGCAGGATGTCCATCGCGAGCTGCTCGGGCGAACGCACCCGACGACGGGACTTGAGCATGGCCCGCCCCAGGTGGGGCACGGCATACATCCCGAAGCTGGCGGTCACGAGTGGGTCGATTCGCGAGCTCGGCACCGGTGGAAGCGCAGGATCGATGAGGACCGCCGCCGCCACGGTGTCAGGTTGGCGCGACGCCTGCAGGATGGCGATCAGCCCGCCCATGGAGTTGCCGACCAGGATCGCGGGGCTGCCGGCCACCTCGCTCAAGAACCGTTGCAGCACGCGCTGATTGGAGGTGACCGACGTCGAGTGCGTGCCTGCCTGGGTAAGGCCGAACCCCACCAGGTCCAGTGCCATCACCCGGCAGGTGTCGGTCAGCAACGGAGCCAGCGCGGCCCAGTTGACCAGCGAGCCGCCCAACCCGTGCACCATGACCAGAAAGGGTCCGTCCGCCGGGCCTCCGTGGTCGACATAGTGAACGGGCACGCCCAGATCCACCCACTGAGAGGGCGGCGCCGTATAGCGTCCTCTTTCCCCCGCGTCCCCCCCTTGCTCGGCCGCGTCCGCCCGCGACAGAGCCCCCTCTGCGGCTGCTTCGCTGGTCACCCCCCGAGGGTAACCGTCGTTCGGCTCACTCCGAGCTCCGTCCCGCAAGTCCGCTCGCCCGCCTCGCGAGTGGCGATGGTCTTGCCGTTGATGACGCTGACGTTGTCATAGGCCGGCCGCCCCTGGATCAGGTTGCGGTAGGTGTAGCGGGTCAGCGATGCCAGATCGCAGCTCTGACTGAACACGGCGATGTCAAAGGCGTAGGGCTGGCCCGCCAGCTCGCCGGGTTGGTCGCCCGTCTCCGGCACCAGGCTCTGCTGGTTCAAGAAATGGCTCACGATGCCACCACCGGTGAAGGTGCCGACGCCGATGCGGTTCCCCTCCAGCTCGTCCTTGTGCAGGTGGCCGTTGATCAACGTGGTTGCGGAGTCGACCAGCTTGGCTGCGCTGGGCTCGTGCGTGACGACGATGTCCGGACGTGGCCGGCCGGCATACGCCTGGTTGAAGGCATCCGCCGCGGGCTGTTCCTTCTGGACGATGTTCTTGCTGTCGTCACCGAAGAACCGGGGGTCGTTGAAGCCCGCGATGACCACTCCGTTGACGGAGACCTCGGTGTAGGACTTCGGCGTCGGCTCGAGCAGGACGACGTTCGCGATCTTGGCCATGCGTTCCAGCAACGACTGGTCGGTAAGGCTGCTCGCGTCGTGGTTGCCGCGCACGAAGATGTACGGCACCGCCAGCTTCTCGATCGACGTGAAGATCCCGGACAGCTCAGCCTCGCCGACGCTCCCGAAGTTCAGCAGGTCGCCCGAGTCGATGACCGCGGTGATGTGCTCGTCGTCGATGATCCTCTTCATCATCGAGTACTGGTTGGCGCCGTGGATGTCCGAGACCAGCAGGAATCGGACGGCCGGCGGCTTGGAGATGTCCGCAGGAACGAACTTCTCCTGCAACGCCGAAGAGAGCGCCAGCAGGTTCGTCACGTACGGCGTGACCTGCGCGGCACGCGCCTCGACGCTGGCCAGCAAGCCCGCGTTGCTACGGACTGTGCCGAGCAAGCCGGTGGTGGTGAAGCTCGAGAGCTGGTCCGGCTGGTAGGTCCCCCACACCCCAACACCTGTGGCGCCGACTGCCAACAGGGTCGCTAGGCCGGTGGACACAACCTGACGAACGGTGGGCGGGCGCCGACGCGCGTAGGCGATCAGGGCGATCGCTCCGAACCCCACGGCCAGAACCCCCCCAGCGAACTTCAGCCCGAGCTCGGTGACCCCGGAGCTGAGCGCGTCGCTGATCTCCTTGCTCGAGGGCTGGAAGGCCACGATCGAGATGCGTCGGTCGTCGAACAGCTCGGTGATCGTGTCGCGCACCTGGACGGTGGCGTCGACCCCGGGCGCCAGGAACGGGCTGTTGAACTTGAGGTCGAGATCGCCGAAAGATGTGGGGCTGTGGATCGTCGACGTGAACGACGGAAGCGCCGACAACCGCACCTCAGCGCTGTAGTGACTGGTCTGCACGGCGGTCGGGAACAGACTGGTGGCGCCGACCCCACCGAGATAGACCGCGACGACCATGACCAGCAACTCGGCCCCACGAGTGACCCGCCGCCTCCAACGCCACCGTTTGAGGTGGGTCGCCGGGCCAGAGGGCGGCCGTGTGACACCGACCCACTGAGGCTCTGCGCTGGATCCCGACATGGTTCAACCCATGCTAGGCGGACCAAGCGCGAAGGTGGCCCGAACCTCGTGGCGCGGCCTGGCGTTCGGCCCCTGCCCGAGATACGACGCGATCAAGGCGATCTCGCGGGCCTCCCAGGGCGGGCTCTCATACTGCTGCAGCGCATCAAGCAGGCGGGAGACATCCGCGGCCACACCCAGCCGGGCCAGCGTCAGGTGCGGGTGAAATCGTCCGCCACCAACCACTGTGCCGGCCTTCGAGGCGGCCGCCCGGACCCCGCCTGCCAGCCTCATCAGCTCTTCTCCGTCGTGCTCCACCCCGGTCCACAGCACCTTGGCGCGCCCTGCGTGAGGAAAGGCGCCCGCGCCAACCAGCCGCAACACCAGCGGGTTTCGTCGCAAGGCGGCGCGTTGGAGACGTTCGAACAGCTCATCCGTATGCCGCTCGGCCAGGTCAGGCAGGAAGGCGAGGGTGACATGCCACTGCGCGGGCATGGTCCAGCGCAGGCCGTGGAGCCCCGCCTCCTGACGAGGCTCGAGGAACCCGGCCAGGTCCTCCTTGACCGCTTCGGGCAGCGGCAGCGCGATAAACATTCGCATGACCCCCTCATCGTGACACGCAAATTCGCCGTCGTGGCAGGCGGGAACCGCGTAGATTGGCCAAACGTCAACAGGGGTGCAGATGCTCGCGTCTGTGCCGTGTCGGTTCCTGTGGCGTGGAGTTCGCAGGGATGTTCGTTGGACAGAGACGTTCGCATACACACAGACGCCTTGAGAGACAGGGACAGTCATGACAGATCCGGACACGTCGAGTCAGCCAGCCAGCCAGCCGCTCCAACCGCCCGCGGCCGCCGAGTCCGTCCTGACACTGACGGCACCCGCACCGATCCAGGCCGTCACGGCCATCGCGGCCCCCTCCCTGGCTCCGGCCGTTGAGGCCTCGGCGCTGCCAGGCCTGGACGCCAAGGTCGAGGGCTACCTGGCGATGTTGATGGCCGCTGCTCCCCGTTCGCCCGAGTTCGCCGCCAAGGCCACTGACGTGCGCTCGATGGGCGACGAGGACATCCGCCGCGCTGCCGAGACGTCCAACAGTCTGCTGAAGTCACCGGTCAGGGCGCTTCAGGAGGGTGGGCTCGCGGAAGGATCCAAGGTCGGCTCAACGCTGCTCGAGCTGCGCCACACGGTGGAGGACCTCGATCCCAAGGACGCCACCGGGGCCAAGAAGCTCCTGGGGTTCATCCCGTTCGGCGACAAGGTGAACGACTACTTCCACAAGTACCAGAGCGCAGAGAGCCATCTCGACGCGATCCTGCACGCGCTGCGGGACGGCCAGGACGAGCTCGGCAAGGACAACGCCGCGCTGAACCTCGAGAAGCAGCAGCTGTGGGAGGCGATGGGCCGACTCAACCAGTACGTCTACGTCGCCGAACGCCTGGACGCGCGACTGGCCGCCGCCATCGCCGACGTCGAGGCAATCAACCCCGAGAAGGCCAAGGCTCTGCGCGACGACGTGCAGTTCTACGTACGCCAGAAGCATCAGGACCTGCTGACCCAGCTGGCCGTGTCGATCCAGAACTACCTGGCCATCGACATCGTCATCAAGAACAACATCGAGCTGAGCAAGGGCGTCGACCGCGCTTCCACCACAACGATCTCGGCGTTGCGCACGGCTGTCATGGTGGCCCAGGCGCTCGGCAACCAAAAGCTCGTGCTCACCCAGATCTCGGCGCTGAACACCACGACTTCCGGCCTGATCGAACGCACCTCCGAGATGCTGCGCGACAACTCCGTCGCCGTCCAGCAACAAGCCGCATCGGCCACGATCGGGTTGCCACAGCTGCAGGCCGCCTTCCAGAACATCTACGCCACCATGGACGCGATCGACACGTTCAAGGCCCAGGCCCTGGACAACATGGCCGCCACGATCGGCACCCTCGAGACCGAGGTCAGCAAGTCCCGCGACTACCTCGAGCGGGTCGAGCGTCAGGACCCGAAGGTCACCCATGGCTCGCTCGATCTCGGCGGCGCATCCGACGCTGGCCGCTGACGCGGGTTCGGGGGAAGATCGACGACATGGCGTTGAGTGATCTCCTCGCCCGTCTCACGGGGCGCCGGCGCGAGCCCGAGCGGCCCGTGCTTGCCCATGCCCCCACCAGTGAGGACCTGCTCGCCGCGCTCGACGCCGTCGAGGCCATGGTGGCCCGCGGTGTGGTTCCGGCGCCCGTCGCCTCGCGCGTGACCAGGGTCTCCCGGACCGTGCGCGACACCATCCCGCGGTTGTCGAACCTGGGCGCCGGCAGCCTTCAGGCCTACAACGTCATGGCGACTGCGACCGACTACCTGCCCGAGGCCATCGGCGGCTACCTGCGGCTCCCGCGCCAGTTTGCCGACAGCCGTCCCGTCGACCACGGCAAGACCTCGCTGATGATCCTGATCGACCAGCTCGACCTGCTGGCCGCCACGATGGACAAGGTCTTCGACGCCGTATGCCGTGCCGATGCGGCCGCGCTGGTGGCGCACGGCCGGTTCCTGGCGGAGAAGTTCGGCCACGCTTCTGGTGGCGGCGCCCTGGATCTGTCGGATCAGGGATC
>Ga0209585_10000227_pt1 | contig 22553 bp, 21 predicted proteins | sample NGEPerone_FD_185491 | JGI IMG/M metagenome (GOLD analysis project Ga0209585, IMG submission 185491) | Arctic peat soil microbial communities from the Barrow Environmental Observatory site, Barrow, Alaska, USA - NGEE Permafrost154B-one... | ecosystem: Environmental > Terrestrial > Soil >... | reverse complement strand
ACCCTTCCGTCCGCGAATCTTTCGGATTTGTGAACATTTTTTTTGTCTTATCATATTCAACCAATTCACCAAGGTACATAAACATGGCATTGTCCGAAATACGGGCCGCCTGCGACATATTATGAGTGACTAAAATAATCGAGTAGTGTTCTTTTAGCTCAACCAGTAAATCTTCGATTTTTGCTGTTGAAAGCGGGTCGAGCGCCGAAGTTGGCTCATCCATTAGAATTACGTCGGGTTTGAACGCCAAAGTCCGTGCAATGCAAAGTCGCTGTTGCTGACCCCCTGAAAGAAAATTACCCTTTTTATTAAGCGAGTCTTTCACTTCTTCTAACAAGCCGACATCAGTCAATGAACTTTCAACGATTTCGTCTTTTTCCGATCTCTTTAGTTTACTTCCATTCAGATCATACCCTGCAATCACGTTTTCGTAAATGCTCATCGTCGGAAATGGATTTGGCCGTTGAAAAACCATACCGATCTTCCGGCGAAGCTTCGTCGTGGACATATCGTAAATACTTTGATCGTTAAGCTTTATTTCTCCTTTTGTATGAATATTCGGATAGAGTTCGTGCATACGATTGATTGCCCGGAGAAGCGTGCTTTTACCGCAACCCGATGGACCCATAATTGCAGTAATTGCATTTTTTTTCACATCGGCTGACACATCTTTTACGGCATACTTATCTTCTCCGTACGAGATTGAAAGATCGATGATTGATAAAACCGGATTTGGGATGTGTAATAATTTGTCGTTCATGAATGCTGGTATGATTTTTTTTACGGATTTCAACTAAACTTCATAGAAATTCGTTTTGCAATGATATTTAATGTTAAAACAAATGCCATCAGAAAAAGCGAAGAAGACCAAACGAGGTCTATCATATTTGGATTGTTGTAAAACTCCCATATTAGAAGCGGTACAGCACTCGTTGGTCTTGTAATATCAAAGTTGATAGTTGTACTTCCAAGTGTGGTCAGCATAAGAGGCGCAGTCTCCCCTAAAACTCTTGAAATCGAGAGTAATATGCCGGTCATCAAACCACTGAAACCTGAAGGTATCATTACTTTCAGAATAATTTTATGGTAGGGAACACCTAACGCAGCGCCCGCTTCCTTTATCGAGATTGGAATCATCTTCATTGTCTCTTCGGTCGAGCGGATAATCAATGGTAACATCATAATTGCCAATGCAACACTACCAGCCAATGCTGAAAATCCTTTTGTCACACCCTGCACAATCCAGATATACGCGATCAATCCTAATACAACCGATGGAACTCCCTGGAGTATATCGGTGAGGCTTCTGATCAGATTGGCATATCTTTTTCCCTGGTTTTCATAAAGGAATATCCCGATTAATAAGCTGATGGGTATGGCAATAATTGAAGCGACTACTACCATCAGCAGTGTCCCCGTTATACCATTAGCGATACCGCCCGGAATAATTTCACCGTTTCGGACCGCGGTCATGGCCTGCAATGTATCAGGTGCTACTTTAAAGAAAAAGTCAAAGTTGATTTGTTTTAACCCTTTGGCAAGTAGCTCATATATAATTAATATGATCGGAGATATCGTAAGAGTTGCAAGCACAACCACTGTACCGAAGAACAGTTTGTTTTTTAACTCCCTCCAGTTTGAATTGTCGTTTTCGTCGATAATCGCTTTTCTTTCCATCATTGACTGTACTATGCGTATTTGCGAATAATGACTTTGCCAATTGCATTGACAATTGCGGTGACTGCAAAAAGAAGTAATCCAATCGCAATCAGCGAACTTAGCTTTAAACCATCGGCTTCGCCAAATTGATTGGCGATAACGCTGGCCATTGTATTCCCGGGGCTGAATAATCCTTTCGGGATGATGTTTGCATTTCCTATCAACATCGTAACTGCCATTGTTTCTCCAAGCGCCCTCCCGAGTGCAAGGATATATCCGGCAACAAGTCCTGACCGGGCGCCTGGTATAATTACACTAAATATGACCTCCATGCGTGTGGCTCCAAGTGAGTAGGCTGCTTCTTTGAGTTCAGTGGGAACCATCGAAATAATCTCATTGCTGATCGAAGTGGCGTAAGGTATAATCATGATTGCCAATATCAATCCGGAAGTAAATATCCCGTAGCCCTGCCCCGAATATCCGAGTTCTGCGATTAATGGACGTATCGTGTAAAAACCCCAAAGTCCGTAAACAATGGAGGGTACACCTGCCAGTAAATCAACCAGGGTGCTTAAAATAGTAGCAATTCTCGTTTTCCGGTAGTATTCTGAAATGAAAAGGGAGGTGGAGAAGGCAAGCGGGAAACAGATGATAAGGGCAAGTAATGAAGTAATAACCGTTCCGACAATAAATGGCATGGCGCCATAGGATTCTTTGCCTTCGGTTGGATTCCAATCTGTTGAAAAGATAAAACCGAAGATACCAAACTCTTTGAATGCTGGGATAGCCCCTTTTATCATTGAGTAAGCCATTCCAACAAAAATGAGTAAAATAACAACAGACGAGGCCTTTAACAGGTTTTTAATAACTTTCTCGCTTACCACGCTTTATTTTTATTTATGCTATAGATGTTTATTTTAGAAGCAACTGGCTGTTGGCAACTTGCAGCTGGTTAATGCTGCTTTTAAAATTGCTTATTGCTTTAACAATATTGTAACTGGCAACTATCTTTCAGCAGAGATCTGCCAGAAGCTAGTTGCCAGTTGCCTGATGCCCTTTACTTCAAGAGCGCCTCACCATTGTAGGTGACTGATTTCAAAATATCTTTGGCCAATACAACTACTTTGTCGGGAAGTGGCGCATAATCAACTTTTTGCGCAACTGCTTGTGCATCGGCGCTGGTTAACCAATCCAAAAATTTGACGGTTTCTTCAGCTTGCTGACGGCTTCTGTCTCCGTAAGCTTGTTCTTTATAAAGAATGATCCAGGTAAAAGCGCTTATCGGATAAGCGTCAGGATCGCTTGAATTCGTTACCATTACACGCGTATCGGCAGGTATTTCTCCTTTGGCGGCAGCGCTGATTGATTGTATGGACGGTTCAATAAAATTTCCGGCTTTATTTTGTAGCGAAACGTAAGAAAGCTTTTGAGCAAAAGCATATTCCGATCCAATGTATCCAAAGGCACCTTCTGTTTGTTTGATGGTTCCTGCAACTCCGGGATTACCCTTTGCACCCATTCCGATCGGCCAATTCAACGATTTTCCGGTACCAATATCCTTTGCCCATTTTTCGCTGATTTTAGACATATAGTCACTAAAAATGAATGTAGTTCCGCTACCGTCAGAACGATAAATGACCGATATGCTAAGGTCCGGAAGTTTAATTCCGGGGTTATCTGCTTTTATTTGAGCGTCATTCCATTTTTTTATTTCTCCCATGAAGATTTTAGCAAGGACTTCATTTTTAAGTTTCAGGGATGTGACTCCCGGCAGATTGTAAGCAAGTACAACTGCACCTAAACAGGTTGGAACATGTACAATTGGTGCAGATAATTCACTGGCTTGCTCATCCGTAAGGAAAGCATCGGTTGCACCAAAATCGACCACTTTATCTTTTAAACTACGGATTCCACCACCAGATCCGATTCCGCCATAGGTTACAAGTTTACCTGTTTTTGTCGCATAATCAGATACAAGTTGATTGTAAAAAGGCATTGGGAACGTGGCACCGGCAGCAGTAATACTGACATCTTTCGAGGTTTTGTCAGCGCTTTTCTTCTTATTATTCTGGCATGCTGCAAAAACAGCAAACACCATTAAAATCAGCAGTAACTTTTTCATTTTTTTGTTGATTTATAATTAATTAAACAAATATATAGGTGTAATGTTTCATTTTGGTTACATTTCTGTTACAATTAGGTTTCATTATCTGAACTGATGATGCAGAGTTAGTTATAACTTGATCTCAACATTCATAAATACAGTTGATATAACTGATTTGAATTCACTTCTAGGACTCCATCTTTGGAAATTGGGCGATATTTTAATTCCTTTCACTGGACTGTATTCGAATCCTGCCATCATTAATTGTCCATCTTTCGCATAATTCCAGGGATTTGTCAGTATAATTTTATTTTCAGAATTTAAGTAGTCATACCTTGCAAACAGATTTATTTTGGTATTCACAAAGTAGGTTCCGTAAAACGAATAACCGGAATAATCCTGACCATCTTTCAGACTATTATCCACCTGATTGTTGTATTCGGCAGCAAGACTGAAATATTTATTAGTATATCCGGCCATAAGAGCGATGGTTTGTTGCGTTGCCTTGTTTTTTTTCATTGTATCGTAATAACCTCTGAATGTGAGCGATTTAATTGGATGAATTGTCACTCCGACACCTGCTTTCAGTGCAGAATCATTATCAAGCGATTTATAACCTTCTCCATTCTGAATGATGACATCGGCACTAACTACGTTATTGAATTTAAAGGCAGCACTCAAGCCAAGGTCTGCGCTTGGTCCCATACCATATTCATCCTGAAAGGATTTATAGATATAACGATAGCCCCAGAATTTTTCCTGAACGTCGTACTGGTTTGTTCCGGTCAATCCAAATTTAACTGTCAGCTTTTCTTTGTGATATTGAAGGTAACCATATTTCAATAATGCAGTCATTTGAAATTTTCCAACTCCGGGGTTTCCCACATCCAGCATTAACCGACCTGATAGTGTTGGACTGAAATTGTAACCATAACCAAAGTATGCACGTGTAAGATCAAATTTACTGACATTTTCGCCATCGGAAAATGAACTGTTGAAATTGGTAAAAATTAGTACTTCAGGTTTTCCGGAAGGTTTAAATTCATCTTTGTCTTGAGCACTAACTGTACTAATTGCAAGACTGAATATTGAAAAGAGTAATACCTGTATTATTTTCATTCTTTCGATTTATTCATTTTTATAATTGAAATTTTATTTGTTGCAAACCTCCTACATTGCAGTTACATTTCTGTTACAGTATTATTAAATGATGTTACAACATTGTTACATTTCGGTTACAAAACGAGTGGGGAAAGGTGGCGGTATTGAAGGCAATTAGTTGAAATGTAGATAAATGATAGGTGTTGAGGTGTGTTTTGGAATTGTAAGATATTACATATTTGAAACAAAGTGATATATTTTAGTGTCCCATTTTGATTGTGAGTGAAACAAAAAAAACGAAACTGCTATTAGGCAATTCCGTTTTTATTTTAGCAAGACAAACTTATAAAGACAAACTGATGAATTTAATTGGCTGACTGTAATTTTATATTTAATTCCTGATTCGGTTTCTCAACATCTAATTTTTCAATGAAACTTTTTTTGTAAGAGATGTAGGAGGCAATCAGGTTATACGAACCAGGTTTGACGTTATCTATTTTAAAATTTCCATCGAAATCGGTATGAACTTTCTGTGTTGATCCTTCGATCGCCACTTCAACACCTGCAAGCGCTTCGCCGGAAGTGAAATCAATCACTTTTCCAGAGATTGAAACTACTGCATTGGCTGTAACTGATTCGTTTGATTTGTTTTTATTTGCAGAATTACCATTGTTGTCCGCAAAAGCAAATACAACTGCTGCAAGGAATGATAATGTTAAAAGTGCCTTTTTCATTTTTTGTTGTTTTTAGTACACTGCAAATATCGGTAGCTGTTGTTAAGATTCGATTACAGGAGTGTTACAATACGATTAAGAAAATGTAACAGATCAGTATTTTCTTTCGCTGCTTAATTTACCGGTTTCATCATAAATTTTCCAGGTTCCGGTTTTTTTACCCATGTTGTAGTGTAATTCATATAATGGTTTACCTTGGGCCGACCAGATAAACCAATCTCCATTTTTTACATTGTCCTTGTATTCAGCCTGGGCAGTTTTCTTTCCTGATTCGTCCCAGGTGATCCAGATGCCATCTTTATTCCCGTTTTTATAAGATCGAAGTTCTTGTTTGATGCCATTCTCGAAAAAGGTGGTGACCATTCCATCAAGCACTCCATTCGAAATATTCAGAATTGTTTTTGGATTATTATTTTCGTAATACTCCGTATGCATACCTGAATAGAGCATCCCTTTTTTATAGTATTTTCCATCTATATTTTCCATATCCTGAGCGTAACCAAAGGCTGTGATGAAAATAAAGAAGACAACTAATAGTTTTCGTTTCATTTGTGAATAATTTATTTTAGAGAACTCGAATATAGCTGATTTCAGGGTCTATTCAATCAGTCAATATCAGTATTTAAAAAAAGGCTGCCCCCGAAGGAGCGGCCTTTAAATATTTGATTTCTTTGAAATTAATAAACCGTAGTTTTGGGTGTCCAATTGGCCCAGCCAGTTGTCCAGTCTATATCTTTGAATGCTCCAATATAGTCAGTTGCATCAAGACCTGTAGGTAGTCCGGTTGCAGCGCCTGTCAACAATGGTGAACCAGCTAATGGCAGGAAGTTAGGCGCTGTTAAATTGAATGCCGCAGTAACTTTCAGATCTGTATTTGCTGCAATTGTTCTGTTCATTCTGGTAGCATCTTCGAAGAAAGTTTGTTCTCCTGCGGTGTTGCCACTAAAAACGTCCGTCATACCTGAAAGAATACAACCTTTAACCTGTGCCCCTGTTCCAGCATTTCCTTTTGAATCTGCAAGCAGCAAACCTTTAGGCCATCCTGCAAATACTGAATTGTAAACTTCAAGATTTGATTTTCTTCTGATATGCATCGAAGCCTGGAATAATGGGTTAATAGTAGTTGTCGGAGTTGCAAGAGGTCCATATAAACTGACATTTGCAAATCTTGGATTTGTTGTAGGAATGTTTGACGATCCTGTTCCGTCATTATCTGATTCAAAACCGTTTGATTTTGAAATGTCAGCAATCATCGGGTCACGTAAACCTACGATGTACTGTACAAGACCGCTGAAACCATAATCGGTATCAAATTCATCATCCAAACCGCTGAAAGCAATTAAGTGCTTGCAATTTACTGTTCCGCCAAACCATTCGTAAGAGTCATCGTTTGCAAATGAAACCTGTATGAAATCAATTGTAGTTCCTTTACCAACACCACCAAAAGTCAATCCGTTGATCTCTTTGTCAGGTGCAAACGCATAACCTGCAAATTCAATACGGACATATTTCATCGTACCTGAATTGTCGTTATCGTCTGTTCCGCCGTATTTGGTTCCCAAACCACCTTCGATTTCAGCTTCACCACCGGCTACATTTATTTTTGCATTACCGCAAAGCACAACACCACCCCAGTCACCGGCTGCACGTGCACCTGCAGCTTTAGCTGATGTGAAAATAATAGGTTTCGCAGCTGTTCCTACAGCCATGATCTTTGCACCTCTTTCAATTACCAGCGATGCCTTTGTATCCGTTTTACCTTTAATAACCGTTCCTGCTTCAATTGTAATGGTTGCGGGTGATTTTACGTAGACCCAACCATTCAGAACGTAATTGATATCTGATTTTAAGGTGATATTTGATGTAATATTGCCTGTCAGTTCAATCGTTGAACCAGATGCAGCGAAGATAGTTACAGTACATTTACTGGTGAAAAGGCCATCTGTGGTTGTAACAGTAATATCTGTTGTTCCTGTGGCTACTCCGGAAACTGTTCCATCGGCCGCAACTGTTGCAATTGCTGCATCCATTGTCGACCAGGTCATGGTTTTGTCGGTTGCGTCAAAAGGAGCAATTGATGCTGTCAGTTTAAGCGGAGTGCCAATTCTTACAATTGCTGTTGCCTGATCCAGCGTTACACCTGAGGCTTTGACAATAACCGGATCCTTTTTGCATGATGAGATCCCAACTAAAAGAAGGGTCGCCATGAATAATCCATTTGATAAAATTCGTCTCATAATAATAAAATTTTGGTCAATAATTAAATGTGTAATTTTAAGAATGTTACTAATTGTGTTCTTCTTCAAAATATTGATTAATTGTTATTTAATGTTTAAAAGCGAAACCCTAATTCAAGCGAATAGCTGCTTCCGGGTTTGTAACTTCGCAGTACCTGATCACGATCGAAATGTTTGATGTCTGAAGCACCACCTGTGTAATGGCTCAAATCTACCGTTGCATTGACATTTTGTTTGTAGACAATGCTTTGGTTAAGAAGGTCTTTGATGCTGAATTTTAGTTCGGCATATTTTCCTATTTTTTTACTGATCACAAAGTCAACCAGGTTGCGTGGCATTTCATAAACATCAGGAATATCTTCCCATGCATTTTGTTCAGGAACACCCACTATGTGAATACGTTTTCCGATTACATTGTATAAAAGGTTAACCATCAGCCTGCTTTTTTCCTGGTCGCTGTAGAATATTCCTGCATTAATAATATAAGGAGACTGGCCGGCCATTGGACGGGTCTTTTCAGTCACTTTATTTGTAAAGTTGATTTCGCTCTTTATATATGCTCCATTAAGTACAATATTTACCTTTTCGAAAAAACCGGCTGATGCAATTGTTTTGCGCAATTCGGCTTCGATGCCATAGTTAAAGGCTTTTTCTGCATTTTGATAGGTGTATTCCAATCCACTTCCGGTCTGAAGATATTTTACTTCAATTGGATTATAGAATTTTTTATAAAACAGGCCAACCGAGATGATTTCGTTTTCGGACGGGTAATGTTCAAACCTGATCTCTCCGTTGTGGATGGTTGCATTTTTCAGGCTCGGATTTCCGGAATAGACCGCATTATTATCGAAATCATAGAAAGGGAAGGGGGCAATCTCGCGAAATTCGGGACGGTTCAACGATTTTCCATAGGCCATTCTTACCAGATTCTTATCGTTGAATTTGTAAATTGCATTAATAGAAGGAAGGATGTTGAAAGTATCATTCATCACAGTGATCGGTTGCTGAAACCGGTCGTAACTGTTGATTGATTGTTTGTTTTTCTCGCCCCTGACGCCGGCATAGACCGAGAACTTTTCGGTGAAAGGAATTTGAAAGGCAACATAACCGGCAATCTGATCGTTGTTTCCTGTATAGGAATCTGATTTACCAGTCTCTTCGGCTAATTTTATCCCTGTGGTTGTATTAATGTTTGCATCACTAAACATTTGGTCTAACGGCAAATATCCGATACTATTATCATATTGCGATCCGTCAGAAACTACATAACCCAGTTTCCGGGCACTAAAATTGCGCTCCTTTTTTTCCGCATAGATTCCAGCTTTAAGGATAGGATTGATATCAAATATTTTAAAGGTATTTTCGATATTAGCCGATGCTGTATAAACATTTTCTCCAAGATTCTGATATACCCTTCCTGCATTACTAGTGAGTGGATTTGAAGGAAATACCATGTAATACCTGCCAAAGTTGGGATTGGATTTGGTTTCATTCATGATCAGCTTTAACCTTTTCAAATCGGGTTCATCACGGGTGGCCCTTGAATATCCGGCAATCCAGTCAATCTTTGTTTTATTCTCATTAAATGAGTGTGTACCGCTTAACTGACCCAGATAGGTACTGCGGCTCATAAAACCATATTCGTACGATTTAATTTGGGTATTGCTGTAATATTCGGTTCCCCTGCGAAATGTGGTTTTTGTACTTCCAATGTGATTGAACAGGTTGCGAAACTCGATTTTATTTCCTTTGCCCAGAAAGGCACTCCAGTTATGCATTACTCCAAGCTTAACTGTGTTTTTGTAGACATTATCTTTAAATGCGAAATCATAGCCTGGCTTATCCTCCACAAAACGATACACCCCAAAATTATTATTTTCGACCTCGTCTGAACTATTTGTATTTGAGTAGTTGACAGATGTTACTTCACCAAGAATTACTTTCCTGAGTTTAAAGCGGTGGGCCATGGTGTAGGAAAAACGTAAATCGGGCATCGCGGTCGAAGCTTTTGCAAGCCAGTTTTTATTCAGCATACGGCCTAACAAAGCCTGGTCATTTGCGCCAACTCCGCGTAAGTCCTTTGGAAATATAGAAGGCAGTTTTCTGGTTCCGTCATCAAATCCAAGCCAGTCATATTTGCCACCATCGTATTTGTATATATCATTAAGCGTAGTTCCCGGCGTAAAAGAGGTCCCAATTGAAAAAGAGTACAGATTTGATTCAGGAACATCTTTGGTCGTTATTTTTACAAACCCACCCGAAAAATCACCCGGAAGTTCGGGGGCGGGGGTTTTGAAAACCATCATGTTTTCGAGCATAGAACTCGGAACGATATCAAAAGAGAAAGCCCGGCTGTCGGATTCGGAACTTGGTGCAGCTGAATTGTTCAGCCAAACACTGTTGTATCGTTGTCCCAAACCTCTTACGATTACGAAGCGGTCATCTACAATCGTAATACCGGGTACACGCTTTACAACTTCTGATGCATCCCTGTCCTGCGAACGCGTAATTTGCTGATTGGAAATGCCGCTTGCAACGATCAAACCCGATTTAATCGCGCTGATAATCGAAACATCCGAACCTTTTCTTCTGCTGGCAGTAACCTTAACATCACCGATCGTGATGGAGGCTTCTTCCAAATCGGCTTTTATCTGCACTTTTTTATCTGCAACTACTACTACGCCTTCAAAAACGATCGGATTATAGGATATATAAGAGACTGTTACATTATAAGTCCCCGGTTTTATTCCTGAAATAATAAAATGACCATCGAAATCGGTAACGGCTCCTGTTTGAGTTCCTTCAAGAATGATGGTAGCCCCAACAAGTGTCTCGCCTGTTTTCTTGTCAAATACCAGACCTTCGATACTACCAGTTGCAGCAATAATATGGCTGTTAAAAACTAAAATCAGCAAGAAACCCAAAAGTGATCCAAACAGGGTTTTTTTCATTTCGTTTTTGTCAAAATGAAAGTTGCTTTTACAATGACCCATATTTATTTCTCCAGAAATTCCGGTTGTCATTGTAGTTTTGAGATCCTTCTTAAACTTCTTCGCTAAAAAAATCATAAACACTTTATATCGATTCATATTATCTGATGACAAAATTGATGCTTAGGTGTTACAGCGATGTTTCAGATAAATTACAATTCGATTAAACAGATTTTAACATTTACGAATGGGATCAATACATTATTATTGCTTTATTCAATGCCGGTTAGACGTTTAATTATGCTTTATTACTATTTTTTTCAGGTAATAGATGTAACAGTTTTGTAATCAAAATTTATCAAATCATATGAATTGTATAGCGCGAATTTCTGAAAGCATTACCTTTTTTTGCATTTGAATAACACTTTTTCAGCACCCGACTTGGAATCGGGTTTATTGTTCAGTAAAAAAATAAAAAATTATAAAGCAGATTGAAACAATATCTCGGTATGTACCGTAGAATTAAACACCTGTAAAAAATATAGGTGCCAATTAAACCTTCTAAACAATCAAAAATAATCTTCATAAGATTTCATGAAAAAACATATGCCAACTAATTTTTTCTGTAATTGGTTTCTTTTAATCCGGTTCAACTCCGCATTCCCGGATGCGGCCTGAATACATCAATAGTTATAAATCATTTAAAATTAAGGTCATGAATAATAAAATCAATGTTATTCTTACGCCTGAAAACAAAGAAACGGTTGTTCAGGCAATCAAGGATGCCAAAACAGGCATGCCCTTTTTAATCAAATTGTCGAAAGACGAACGTAAATCACTGCAAAAGATGGATGACGGGCGCAAACCATTTGTCCAGAAGGGTGTTGAATTTGCAAAAGGTAATAAAGATCTCGATCCGGGATCAGGTTTACTCGAAGCGGCACCAAACGATGTCGAACTTTATTCGTTCCTGGCTACACTTGAGAATGAACTCAGGCAGTTGCTCGAAATGGTTATCGACACCAAAATGCAGGCAGGATCGGAAGCCTACGATGTGGGACGGTTTATTTACATGAAAGCCAAAATGAATGTTGCAATGGGCATTCCGGGGTCACAGGCAATCGTTGATGAGTTAAGTAAACTGTATAAACTAAAACAGTTCTGCTAAAAAAGTTAAGGTGAAATAACCTAATTAACCTTCGGCCCGGGAACTGAAGGTTTTTTTTTGATTAAAATTTTATGGGCAATTAAACATCAACTGTTTCATGTTTAACATCGAATGTTCCTTCTCAAACATCAACTGTTTCATGTTTAATATCGAATGTTCCTTCTCAAACATCAAATGTTTCATGTTTAACATCAAACGTTTCTTCTCAAACATCAAATGTTTCATGTTTAACATCGAATGTTTCTTCTCAAACATGAACTGTTTCATGTTTAACTGACCCTCCCTGAAATTATTGGTTAAGTAAAAATATAAGGCAAGGTATTTTTTGAACTTTATTGATCCTTATCTGGTTAATAGCTATGAAAGACCCTTCACTTCATATCATTGAACTTAGAAATCGATTCATTATTTTAGATAAATTCAAAATCACCATGGAAAACATCGAAAATCTTCCATTAAAAATGGAAAGAAATGCGCAGGTAATTAGCGTATTATCCAGGAATGCCGAAGTATGGAACAAGGTTTCCAAATTTCAGGCCGCTATTGACCGACTTATTTCGAATCAGGAAAAGTTGGTGGAATTACAAACTATATTAAATAAGGATGTAAAGGCTATTGAGAAAACAAAGAATGAACGGCGAAAGGAATTAGAGGACAGAACCATGACATTGGTTCGGATTATGCAGGTTTTTGCCCACGACAAAAAGAAAGGGAAGTTGCAACGCAAATTGTTTCATCTTACCTACGAATTTGTTGAAAACTGTATGGACCTCGAATTAGTTGATATCTCGAAGGAAATCTGGCTGATTGCTAATAAGTTTGGAGGATATGCGATAACATTTGTAACTAAGATAAAAGCGGCACTTAATCCTGAAAACGGGAAAGCTACCAGCAAATTTGAAAAGGAGTTCGGATTAAATCCCGAAATGATTAAAAATCTTGAAGAAGCAATTCTCAGCTTTATTAAAGCGATGATTCCTTATAATGAAGAGATGGCACGAAAATCAAAGGTGGCAATTAAAATGAAGGAGATTAACAAAAAGACGAAGAAGCTGCTCGCCAATAAAATTGACCGTTTTGTATTGATGTTTGAGAATGAAAATCCGGGCTTTTACAAGGAATATCACGACCTGAGAGAAGATCACTATTATAAGCACGTAAAAGAAACAATTAATCAGGAAACTGACTTTAATGAATTATTAGTGGACGATAAATTGGTGATTCAGGCCGAACCAAAAGTAAAATCCATAGTAAATCAATTACCTAAAAAAAGAGGTTAAATAAGTATTTAAAATATTGATAGTTTGTTTTATACGGTTAAATGTCTTTTTTGAAAATCTGAATATCAAATAAGAATTGAGATTTATTGTTCCGATCGCAGCAGACTGACTTAAAGATAAACCTGGATAGTTATTAATAGCTATCTTTGCCGCCTGTTGGGCTAAAAAGTAAATTTAGCCATCAAAATTTTCAGCAAAAAGCAGATAATGGTTCGTCTCGAATTTCTAAAATATATGGCCGCCCTGGCTGCAATGTGGCGTGTAAATCCAATTCCCGGAAAGAGTTTTATAGATGCTGAAATCACGAAATCCGATTTTGGAAAAGATTTCAATTGGGGTGTTGCGACTTCGGCCTACCAGATTGAAGGTGCATGGAATGCCGACGGGAAAGGGGAATCGGTCTGGGACAGGTTCACAAGCAGGCAACGCAATGTAAAAGATAAAACAAACGGTAACGAGACTATTGATTTTTATAACCGCTCCGAAAGTGATTTGAAACTATTAAAAAGCCTGAACTTCGAAAATTTCAGGTTCTCCTTTTCGTGGTCGCGGATTCTGCCTGATGGAACGGGAAAAATAAATGAGAAAGGAATTGATTTTTACAACAAAATAATAGACACCTGCCTCGAACTGGGTATCGAACCCTGGGCAATGCTTTATCATTGGGATCTGCCCCAAAAACTCGATGATCGCGGAGGTTGGACAAACCGCGATATTGTTGATTGGTTCTCGGAGTACACCGAAATCTGTACACGCAGGTTTGGCGACAGAATCCGACATTGGATGGTGTTGAACGAACCGGCCGGTTTCACCACATTGGGTTATCTTTCCGGAATGCACGCGCCCAATCAGAGTAGCATTAACAAGTTTCTTGCTTCCGTTCATCATGCCTGCCTGTGCCAGGCTGAAGGGGGAAGAATCATCCGCAACAACGTAAAAGAGAGCCATATTGGGACAACATTTTCGTGTTCTTTTACCGAACCACACAAGTCTTTTGAAAGCCATCAACGTGCTGCACGACGGCTCGATGTGATGCTAAACCGTCTGTTTATTGAACCTTCTCTGGGGTTGGGTTACCCATCTGAGGATCTTCCTTTTCTGCGTAAGATCGATAAATATATCCAGCCAGGAGATGATGAAAAGGTGAAGTTTGATTTCGATTTTATTGGAATTCAGAACTACTTCAGGGTGATCAGCAAACCCTCGCTGATCCCTTTTATATGGGCAAACAAAGTTAAACCTGACCGGCAAGCCGAGTTGACAGATATGGGTTGGGAGGTAAACCCCGAAGGGATTTACAATATCATTATGCAGTTTGCCAAATATCCTGTTAAAGAGATCATCATTACAGAAAACGGGGCAGCTTTTCCCGATCAGCTTGTTAATGGGGAGGTTCATGATGTCCGTCGTATCAATTTTTACAAGCAGTATCTTCAACAGATTCTCAGGGCTAAAAAGGACGGTGCGAATATAAAAGGATACTTTGCCTGGACATTTATTGACAATTTCGAGTGGGCCGAAGGTTTTCGTCCACGATTCGGGATGGTTTACAATGATTTCAACACGCAGGAACGGACAGTGAAAGATTCAGGATGGTGGTTCCGCGATTTCTTAAAATAAAAAAAATCCGGGAACGATGAACTGCCCCGGACTCCTCCAAACTGAGATTTCTAACACTAAAATAAACACTATGACTGAAAGCAAAAAAAAGGTCTGAATTGAATTTAAAACTGCAGATGCTTCTTTAATAATCTGGCGGTTTTATTAAAGAAAATGGGTCAGGAAGCCAGATCGATCACACTTGCAAAAGGTGCAATTCTTCGTACCGTTTCGATACCCACATTACGGTGTTCGGCAGTTTCGTAAATTTTACTGTTCCCTATTACTTCACCATGAACAGATTTAAGCCGGAAATAGAACTTCCCGTCAAAAGTCTTTTTGTACTCGTATTTCAGGTTATCGGTGGCATTGGCCCGAATGATTTCAATTCCGTCTCTGCACGAAGATTTGGAAAGATGCTTGATGCTGTTCAGCATCACGCGTCCTCCTTTAACTTTCAGTGCAACATAGTAATGTCCATCTTTTTCTTTCTTTACAATAAAGGTCCCCATAAATACTTAAATTAAACAGGTTCAAATTATTAACTGAAATTATACTGCATATGACTGATCATCAACAAGCGCATAGGGTATCGTTCTTCTGACCAGTACGATGCCTTCGTAGCGCTGAGACGTGTCTTCAAAATTTTCACTACGGGCGATTTCATCTCCGCCCGATCCCTTGACCCTGAAATAGTATTTACCATCGTTCGCTGTCAGTAACTCGAAGTTCGAATAATCAGTAGCATTGCTACGAATCGAATCAATCGAATATTTACAGTCGGAGAGATTCGTACAATCTTTCCCTTTAAGGATAACACGTCCATTATTCGCACGTAACGCCGCATAATAATGGTCATCGCTTTGCTTATGTATTACGAAAATTTCCATATCGAACTTGAATTAATTATTTATACACTTGGTTAACTGGTTTAAATTACATCCGTGTAACTGTTTTAAAACAATTGCAAGTAAAGAAGGTATTGTTGCCATTTGATAACAAAACGATTACAAATATGTTACTTCAGGGAAAGATATTTTTACTCTGAAAGGAAGATACTGCAATATATAATCTATCAGAAATAAATGAAATCAGAATTACGCAACAAATTAATTTCAGGTTCCAACCCTCTAAATCGTAATCGATAATTAATGGTTTTGTAACATATCCGTAATTTCTTAACAGTTCTTTAGCTGTGAGAAATACTCATGACCAAATGGACAATAAACGAAATGTAGAACTGGTAGTTATTTCTGATCTTCACCTTGGAACATCGGGATGCAAGGCAGTCGAACTATTGAAGTACCTGAAAAGCATTAAACCTAAAACCCTGATTTTAAACGGAGATATTATTGATATCTGGCAGTTTAAGAAAAACTTTTTCCCCAAAGCTCACCTTAAAGTCATTAAACACATCATGGGACTGGCCTCGGACCGATGTACAGTATATTACATTACCGGTAATCATGATGAGATGTTCCGTAAGTTCAGCGGGATGAAGATTGGAAAACTTCGTATCCTGAACGATCTGAAACTTAATCTCAATGGTAAAGCAGTCTGGTTCTTTCATGGCGATATCTTCGATGTGGTGATGCAGTACTCGAAATGGCTCTCAAAATTGGGCGCCGTTGGATACGATTCACTGATCTGGCTGAACACGAAAGTAAACTGGATGGGTCGTTTGTTTAAATTCGAGCCGGTCTCCTTCTCTAAAAAGATTAAAGCATCGGTAAAAGGAGCGGTAAAATTCATCAACGCTTTTGAAGAAACAGCAGCGGTTATAGCAGCCCGAAAAGGGATCGATACGATTGTTTGCGGACATATTCATCATCCTGAAATGCGGATGATTCAGGTTGAAGATCGCAGCGTAAATTACCTTAATTCGGGCGACTGGATCGAAAATCTCACTTCGTTGGAGTATAACAGCGGGCAATGGAAGATTTTTAATTACCGGAATGATTTTGTTGAGCAATCCGAGGTGGTAACTACCGATTTCGAAACATTGGTTGATACCGAAGTGAAACAGTTATTTAAAAATATGCTTTTCGAGTTCAGTAATTAAAAAAAACAGGGTATTATGAAAGTTCTATATGCAATTCAGGGAACAGGGAATGGACATATCAGCCGTGCCCGCGAAATAATTCCCCATCTGCGCGATTATTGTGAATGCGATATCCTGGTTAGCGGTACGCAATGTGATGTTAAACTGGGTGTTCCGGTGAAATACAGGTTTAAGGGACTCAGTTTTATATTTGGTAAAAATGGGGGCATCGATATGTGGAATACATACATGAATGCGAGTCTTCCAGGTCTGAAACGCGAAATTGCTGAGCTTCATGTCGAGGATTACGATCTGGTAATTAATGATTTTGAACCCGTATCAGCCTGGGCATGTCGTAAGAAAAAGGTTCCTTGCATCAGTTTAAGCCACCAGGGATCGCTTTTGAATAAAAAGGTTCCTTTTCCGGCAGAACAAAATCATTTCGGACGTTTTGTGTTAAGAAATTATGCACCTGCTATGATGCATTTTGGATTTCATTTTGAAGCTTACGATCAGAATATCTTTACTCCTGTGATCAGGAAACAAGTGAGATCGTGTGAGATAGCCGAACTTGATTATTACACTGTATATCTTCCTTCCTACAGTGATAAACACCTTATCAAAAAGCTTTCCCATTTCGGAAATATAAGCTGGCATGTCTTTTCAAAACATGCCAAAGCGGCTTACCAGATAGGTAGCGTGACTATTCAGCCAATTACGAACGATGCGTTTGTTTCGGATATGGCCAAATCGAAAGGTGTTTTCTGCGGTGCAGGATTCGAGACACCTGCAGAAGCATTGTTTTTGAATAAAAAGCTGATGGTTATTCCAATGAAAGGGCAGTATGAACAACAATGTAATGCGGCTGCATTGGAGTTGATGGGGGTACCTGTGATTAAAAACCTGAAGAAAAAGCAATTCGATCGCATCGCTCAATGGCTTGAATCGGACGAGAAAGTAATTGTCAATTATACCGATCAGACACGTAAGATAATTCGTAAGGTTTTGGAAACGAATGTTCAGATGGTATTAAAAAACAACAATTGGGATTACGGATATCAGCTTACCCTTAAAGCGCCGGGTTATCAGCAGGTGGGAATGTAGAATACCCGATTGTAGAGACAAGGCATGCCTTGTCTCTAACTACATCATATCATCATGTTGTCGCTTTGCAATCGCACGATCCTACACCAACCAAAATATAACACCAACCAATTTCAATTAAACCATCTGGCCGCATATTTATATTATTGCTTGTTCTATTAGAAAAGATTATATTTGAATTATGGCTTCGGATGAGCATTCAAATATCGATCAGCCATTGATCCTGTTATTTTTATAGAAATAGGGTTGATTTTGAAATTCAAAATATGCATATGATAAAGAAAGCATTTTTATTGATTTTCCTCTTCACTTTCAGTTCGATTGTCATTGCCAATGCGCAAACGCTGACCGCAAAGGAGATTATCCAAAAGGCAGATGATAAAAGCCGTGGCCTTACAAGCCAGGGAGAAATGACCATGACCATTGTGCGTCCCACCTGGACGAGATCGATGACGATGAAAAGCTGGGGGAAAGGGACCAATTATGCGATGATACTGATTACCGCACCAGCAAAAGATAAAGGGCAGGTCTTTCTTAAAATCAAAACCGACATGTGGAATTGGATCCCTTCAATCGATAAGATGATCAAAATTCCACCATCCATGATGATGCAATCGTGGATGGGCTCCGATTTCACCAATGATGATCTTGTTAAGGAGTCTTCGATTGTAACCGATTATACCCACAAACTGCTGACAAAGGAAACCTTAAGAGAGCAAATGTGCTATAAAATAGAACTGATACCCCTTCCCGATGCTGCCGTTACCTGGGGAAAAGTAATTGTTTGGATTACAGTTGAGGGATTCAATGAATGGAAAGTCGAATATTACGACGAGGATATGAAGCTGATCAATGTAATGAATGCATTCGATATCAGGAAAATGGGTGACCGCGAAATTCCTGTCAGACTTGAAATTATTCCTGTTGAAAAACCAAATGAAAAAACAATTCTTGAAACAAAAAGCATCATATTCAATCAAAAGATTGACGATGATTTTTTCTCACAGCAAAACACGAAAAGACTCAGTCAGTCTGCAAAATAAAATTCACGGGATATGAATAGTTATGTGAAAATTGCCTGGCGGAATATCTGGCGGAACAAACGCAGAACGCTGATCACGACCGCATCGGTCTTTTTCGGAGTTGTTTTGTCTGCATTTATGTCTTCCATGCAGGAAGGTTCGTATGCGCAATATATTTCAGCCATTGTGAATTCCTATTCAGGCTATCTTCAAATTCATCAAAAAGGTTACTGGGAAGATAAGATCATCAATAATTCCTTTGTGTTTGACGAGGCGATCGAATCAAAATTGAAAAGTATCGATGAAATCACCATCTATACTCCAAGGTTTGAAACCTTCTGTCTGGCATCTTCCCTCGATGTTACCAAAGGCGTAATGGTGGTGGGTATTGACCCCCCAAAAGAAGATAAAATAACCAATATCTCGGGCAAGCTAAAGCAGGGAAGCTATTTGAAAAACGGGGATACAGGAATTCTTCTCGCAAGCGGTTTGGCGAAATTCCTGAAATTAGCAGTCAACGACACACTTGTTTTAATAGGGCAGGGGTATCATGGTTCAAGCGCTGCCGGAAAATATCCCATCAGGGGAATCATCAAACATCCTTCACCCGAGTTGGACCGGACGTTGGTATGTATGGATATCAAGGTTTGCCAGGAATTGTTCTCGGCTCCCGGTTTAATGACTTCAGCAGTGATTATGGTCCATGATGACGACGAAGTGGCCGTTGCCAAAGATAAATTGGTGTCAGCGTTGGGCAGCGATCTCGAAGTGATGGACTGGAAGGAGATCAATCAAATATTGGTGAAGCAGATTGAAAGCGATCGTGGCGGTGGCGTTATTATGAAAGGCCTTCTGTATATCATCATCGCTTTTGGTATTTTAGGTACGGTAATGATGATGGTGGCAGAACGAACAAAAGAGTTTGGTGTGATGCTTGCCATTGGGATGCAGAAATATAAATTGATTTTAGTTGTCGTGCTCGAAACGCTTTTTTTGGGAATGATCGGTGTGTTAGCCGGAATTGCCGCAAGTATCCCTTTGCTAACTTATTTCTTGTATCACCCGATTCCGCTTACGGGTCAGGCGGAAGAGATGATGTTGCAGATGGGATTCGATCCTGCGATGTATTTTTCGATGATGCCATCGGTGTTTTACGATCAGGCGCTTACGATCTTTATCTTTATAATGATCATTGGCATTTATCCTGTACTTAATATCAGCAAGTTGGTAATTATACGTGCTCTTAGGCATTGATAATTAATGAGGGTATTTCGATGTTACGGGTGGGAAATGCAGTAAATGATGAGCAACTGGTTACTTGGTACTTGCAACTTTTATTGCTTATAGATTTTGTTTTAGAACTAAAATATTGAATTATGCTTTGGTCCTTGTCATGGAAAAATGTCTGGCGAAATAAACTGCGAAGTATCGTTGTGATTATTGCTGTGACGTTGGGTGTATTTGCAGCTGTTTTCCTCCTTGCATTTATGAATGGTATGGTGGAGTCTCGCATTCAAACGGTTATCCGGACAGAATTATCGCATATTCAGATCCATGAGCCCGGTTTCCAGGAGAATAACGATTTTTCGTTAAGAATACAGAATGCCGATAGTATTGTCAGGGTTGTTTCTCAAACCAATCATGTGAAGGCTGTTTGTAAAAGGATTGTTATCAGTTCACTTGTTGCATCTGCCGAAACAAACACGGGAGTAAAGATCATAGGGATTGTCCCGGAAGCTGAGCGGACAGTAACCAACATCAGTACGAAGATGATTGACGGAGCCTACTTTGAGATTGATCAGAAAAACAGTGTTGTTATTGGGAAGAAACTGGCCGAAAAACTAAAGGTGGCACTTCATAAGAAAATCATCATCACGCTTCAGGATATCCATATGAACATTACGAGCGGCGCGTTCAGGGTTGTTGGCATCTACGAAACTGACAACAACATGTATGACGAATCGACGCTATTTGTAAGGTATAATGATCTTTGCATGCTGACTGGCATGAGTAATACGGAGGCGCATGAGATCGCAATAATAGTTGATAAAGATGAAAACTCAGAGCCTGTAAAACAGGTATTGCAGAATAATTTTAAAAATCTTGAAGTTCAGTACTGGATGGAACTGAGCCCCGAAGCCGGGTACCTTGTCAGCTCAATGGGTCAGTACATGACGATCTTTATTTTAATCATTCTGTTGGCACTTTGTTTTGGTATTATCAACACGATGCTGATGGTCGTCCTGGAAAGGGTGAAAGAAATTGGAATGCTGATGGCAGTTGGAATGAGCAAACGAAGGGTCTTTTTCATGATTATGCTCGAAACCGTTTACCTGACAATTACGGGTGGCATGATTGGCCTGGTGATCGGTTATCTGATCAGTAAACACCTCGAAAGGGTAGGCCTCGATCTTTATTTCTGGAAAGAAGCTTATGAAAGTGTCGGGTATTCTTCGTTTATCTATCCAAGAATTGATCTTCAGATGGTTGCTACCACTGCGTTGATGGTAATTATTACGGGAATGCTTTCGGCAATCTATCCGGCTTTGAAAGCTTTAAAACTAAATCCATCTGAAGCCACAAGAACTGAATAATGTCAATAATACAATAATATACACATGAACATCATTGAAATAAAAGGAGTTACCAAGATATACGATCAGAAAACAATGCCCGTTTATGCACTTAACGGGATTGATCTTACTTTTCAGGAAGGTGAGTTCGCATCGATTGTTGGTCCCTCGGGTTCGGGTAAAACCACATTGCTCAATATTCTTGGTGGACTTGATGACCAGACAGAGGGAGTTGTAATGATTGATGGTGTGGACATTACTTCGTTGAGCGAGAGTAAAAAAACATTGTTTCGCATGCGGAATATCGGATTTGTTTTTCAGTCGTTTAACCTCATTCCTGTGCTTACGGTCGCCGAAAACATCGAATTTATCATGCAATTACAGGGCATCTCAAAAGAGATCAGAGAAAAGCGTACGACTGAACTTATTGAGGCTGTTGGATTAGCGGATAAACGGAATAGCCGTCCCAATAAGTTATCGGGCGGACAACAGCAGCGCGTAGCTGTCGCGCGGGCGCTTGCCTCGAAACCTAAATTTATTCTGGCCGATGAACCAACTGCCAACCTTGATTCAAAATCAGCCGAGAACCTTCTTGATATCATGGGGAAATTAAACAAAGAAGAGAACATCACATTTATCTTTTCCACGCACGATATACGCGTGATGAACAAAGCAAAACGAATCATCACGATCGAAGACGGAAAGGTGATTGAGGATGCGCTGAAATAATCACGATTCCGCCACAAATATTTACTCCATAGGTGTTTTCCGTAAATAACTACAATGCAATAGGGGCAGATGAGCAATCGAATATTAATCTGAAAATCAAACGGAGCTTTGTATTGTTAATACAAATTGAATGGTTCATGATATTTACAAATGACGGGTTGTATGAAATCTGATATCCTAAAAAAATTGTTCCTCTTTCTTGTTTTTATACCCATCATTTCGGTAGCGCAGGATTCGTTGAAGCAAAGTCACTTTGTTTTCAACGGATATAT
>Ga0209585_10000225_pt1 | contig 22609 bp, 22 predicted proteins | sample NGEPerone_FD_185491 | JGI IMG/M metagenome (GOLD analysis project Ga0209585, IMG submission 185491) | Arctic peat soil microbial communities from the Barrow Environmental Observatory site, Barrow, Alaska, USA - NGEE Permafrost154B-one... | ecosystem: Environmental > Terrestrial > Soil >... | reverse complement strand
GGAGAAAATGATTCTGATTCAGGGCGAAGATAAACTAAATGAATTTAGAGACAAATTAAGGCAAGTTTCGGTTTTGCTCAATATGCCAATTGAATTTGATAAGCTGAATAGAATTATTGGTATAGGCGTTTAGGTCGCAGAGGCTTTTTACCTTTGCTTGATGGAGAAAGGAATATATACAGGAGTGAATTCAATAGATTTTCATAGGCGGTTTCAAAGTGACGAAGATTGCTTTGAGTGCATCGAGGTTGCTGCCCTTAATCAGCGATTTATCGGCTGGAAAGAGCGTGGAACGGAACAGAGCCTTGTGCTGGGAAGCCTGTTCGCGTCTAAACCTTTTACTGTCAGGTATTAAAGTCTTCATGACCTGCAATTGCAGGTCATCGATTATCTGTTCATACACCTGGTAGAGTTCTGTCTTTTCACGACCATCCACCATGTTCCACAACAGGTACAGTCCTTTGATTTTTGCCTTTCCGGTAGTGATAAGTTGTTGGGTAAGCACTACGGCAAAGCGCAGGGTACTTTCCAGCACCACCCGGTCGGCGCTGACGGGCGAAAAGATATAGTCCATCTGTGAAAGGGTCCGGATAACATCGGCATTGTTGACCGTTCCGGGCAGGTCAAAGAAAATAAAATCGAACTCGCCGGTTTCTGCCAGTTGCGAAGCCACCAGAGCAGCATCTTCCGGAGTACTGCTTACCACAGGGTAGGCTTTGCGTCCCAGGGTGGTAAACTGCCGGTAAGCCATGAGCTTGTAATGTTCATCTTCCATGACTGTTTTCAGGTCGCGCTCCCGCATTTCCACGATGCTGTATTGCGGGTAATCGCAATCGACCACGGCCACACTGTACCCTTTTACATAGTGCAGGTAACTCGCTACCAAAACGGTTAATGTTGTTTTTCCGACACCTCCCTTTTGCGTGGAGAATGCCACATACTTACTTTCTTTTTTCATTTTTTGAACTTTTAATGGTTTGTATATTTCTATCTGGGTATCTTTTCATGTATCTGCCTGCATACGGACTTACCTGCTTAGCTACGGACTTATCTGCCTGGCTACCTAAGTACCTGCTTGCTTACACTTGTCCGCAGGGATGTACGTTGGTACGGAAATACGTTGGGATGTAGGTGTGTTGGTATGTTGTTACATCCCTACCTTTGTCCGTTTTTACCTGTTTCCGCACATTGGTTTATTCGTATTGTTCTAACTGCATACCTGAGCAGATATTTCCGTTTGTCCATCCCTGTATCTGTGCATAAATAAGATCGTATTGTCGTACCTGCAAACATCCCTACGTGTGTACCGACGTTGCAAATAAACGGCTTTCAGACGGCCTGTTTTTACATTTCAAGGGTTTGACGATAAGTGGCACCGATTTGATCAGTTGTGGCATAATACGCTATTGCATGAGTGTTTGGCCGGTCATCTACCTTTGTGCCGGGAATCATACGGTGCATTGAAAATGCCATTATCGGTTCAGGCAACTTTTATGATCTGCCAGTAAAAGGCAGATTTTATTTGCTTCGGCAAATAGCAAGCTGTGTTTCGGGTTACCCGAAACCATTCCGGTAACCCGGAACGACTTGCCCCACACGGGGGGTAAAGCAACCTCCGAAGTCGGTTGCTTTTAGGAAAATTAAATGCAGGTTTCAATCCTGCACCGGATGCTTTGCCGTAAATATGAATGATATGAAAGAGGAAAAGAAGACATCCAGTTATCGGGGAAAAGGCGGGCGACCGCAGGAGGACGATCCCGCTACAAATTGTGTAATGGTACGTTTTACCAATGTAGAGAACGCACAATTCCTGACCTTGTTCGAGCAATCGGGTATGCACGCCAAGGCGCTTTTTATCAAAGCCCGGGTGTTTGATCAAACATTCCGGGTGGTAAAAACAGACCGCGCTGCTCTGGAATATGTGACCAAACTGACATCGTTTTACGCACAATACCGTGCGCTGGGTGTCAATTATAACCAGGTGGTAAAAGAACTTCATTCGCATTTTTCGGAGAAAAAAACGCTGGCATTACTGTATAGATTGGAAAGTATTACAAGGGAACTGGTGGTACTAAGCGAACAAATTGTGCAGTTGTCACAGGATTTTAGAGAGAATTTTATGATAAAATAAATCCAGGAACAATCATCCATAATCAACAAAAATTGAAAAATGATTGCCAAAATAAATACCGGGAGCAATCTTTACGGTGCGCTGGCTTACAACCAGGAAAAGGTGGACGAAGGATTGGGAAAAGTCCTTGCATCGAATCTTGTTTGTGAGCCGAAAGATGGACAGTTCAGCGTATCGGATTGTGCCATGGATTTTGCGAACTGGTTGCCATCGCCGGAACATTTACCCACTAAAAAGCCGGTGGTACATATTTCACTTAACCCGCATCCCGACGATAAACTGGCAGACAATCAACTGGCGGACATTGGGCGTGAGTACATGGAGCGGTTGGGCTACGGCAGTCAACCATACCTCATTTTTAAACATGAGGACATCGGGCGCGATCATATCCATATAGTTTCCTTGCGGGTGGATTGTGAAGGCAAATTAATAAAAGACAGTTTCGAGCATAAGCGCAGCAAGGAGATTACCGAACTGTTGGAAAAGAAATACGGGTTGATTCCTGCACAGGGGCAGAAGCAGTCGGAACTATGGCAACTTACACCGGTAGATCCTGCGCAAGGCAACCTTAAAAAGCAGATTTCTGCAGTAATAAAACCGTTGGCAGCCATGTATAAGTTTCAGACATTGGGCGAATACCGCGCTTTGCTTTCTCTTTATAATATCGGATTGGAAGAAGTCAAAGGAGAAGTAAGGGAAAACATATCGGGGATTGGTGTATTCGGCATTGGATAATGATGGGAATAAAGTCGGCACACCGCTAAAATCCTCCTTATTTGGTAAATCGGTTGGTTACGACGGGTTGGAAAACCATATGGGAAAATCCGGCAAAGAGATAAAACAACAAGGCCTCAGGGAACGCACGCGGATGACCGTGTCCGGCATCGTGAATGCTTTCTGCAGCGAAAGCGAATTACGGGCGAAGTTACAGGCAGTGAACATTGACCTGGTAGTGCGCCGTAACGACCAGGGGCGTATCTATGGGATTACCTTTATCAACCACAATGACCGCTGTGTATTTAATGGTTCCCGTCTCGGGAAAGAGTTTTCGGCCAATGTGTTTAATGATCGTTTTGGCGGACCGCAGTATGCGCCTGCCGATTTGCAGAAAACTTTAATCCCGGACGATACCTTCCACATTGAAAAAACAACCGTCTCCGACATCGGCGATGTAATGAGCGGCCTGCTTGCTTTCCTGTCCCCTGAACCTGTAAGTATTTCTGATGATAACAACCGTCCGATGAAAAAGAAACAAAAGAAAAAACGGAGGTGCGGGAGGCAGGATGGGAGTTCCTGAAAGATTGCCTGGGTGACTTCTTTATGGATCATCTCTCGATCGGCAGGAACGGACCGTTTTTTTTACTCCACAGTCCATCTGCAATATGATGGCCATCATTACCAATCCGATCGGCAGCGGTAAGACAGTTGAAGATTGTGCCTGCGGATCGGGACGGATGTTATTGGCTGCTGCACAAATCAGCCGGATGAATAGTTTTTACGGAGCAGATATAGACAGTACCTGTTGCCTGATGGCTGTCATCAATCTTTGTCTGAATGGCATGATTGGTGAAGTAGCCTTGATGGATACGCGTAACCGGTTCTATGGCGGATGGCAGATTGATACTCATCCGGTGCATATCGTTCCGTTTGTCCGGGAAATCCATGAAGCAGAAAGTTACATAGTGCTTCGTCTGCCGGAAGTCAAATCAAAGGATCTGACGTTACCAGAGCCGGGAAAAGCAGAAGCTGAACAAACTTCACTTTGGGATCACTGGACATTTTAAAGGAAAGGGCGTTTGCCCTTTTTTTGTTCTTCAAAAAAATCAAATCAAATACACTCCCAGGGAAGTCAGACCCGGGAAAAGCTTTTCCTAAAATTGTGCGGTATCCTACTCCCATAACGACAGGTGGCAAAGCATTTAATTGATTCACCCATGCCTGGCAGCATCTTCGGTTTTAAAATTGGTCGTGAAGATTGGGTTTTCGGTGTTATTTCTGCAGATGTTCCACTGTCTTCATGACAAATTCAGTTAAAATTCTATGCTAAGTTAGCTCTGATTCCCGCGCGAACGTTTCACTCACGAAAGGATTTTCCCGGCATATCCTCTCCGTCAGCTGACGGATCCGGTATTCCAGTTCCTCCTTGCCTGCCTCTAATTATCAAGCTGTTCACTTGCATATAATTTTTAAACTTAAAATTTTTGTATCATGAAAACAGCTTCAAAAACCTCCGCGAATCACACTATTGAAAACCATGAATCTCATTTTCATTTTAATTGGAATCCCATCTCCGATTCAGCCAGCCTCAAAGCATGGGAGGAAGAAAATGCAGAATATGCCACCTGGAATTTGATCGATGATGAGCAGGATACCGCCACTTGCTGATCAGAAAAAGCTTCGAAAGGGGCTTTTCTTTTGGTCGTTATGTTTTTATCAGCCGTAAATTGACAAAATTGTGTACCATACAAACAAAAACGTGAAAATAACCTTGCAAAAGAGCCGTTAATCTTACTCTATTTTTGCCACTGATGAAAATTATTAAATTAACTTTGGAGTTGTTAAACAAGAAAAATATGAAAACCACAGAATGGCAAAAACAACAAAAACTAACACCGAGGAACCTTTAGAGAAGCAACTTTGGAAAACAGCCGATAAACTCCGTAAAAATATTGATGCAGCCGAATACAAACATGTGGTTTTGGGATTGATCTTTCTGAAATATATCTCCGACTCTTTTGAAGAGCTTTATTCAAGACTCAAAGAAGATGAGGCAAATGGTGCAGACCCGGAGGACAAAGACGAATATAAAGCCGAAAATGTGTTCTTCGTACCAATGGATGCCCGCTGGACTTTTTTACAATCGAAAGCCAAACAAACAGGAATAGGCAAGATTGTGGATGAGGCGATGGATGCCATCGAAACCGAAAATGCTTCGCTGAAAGGAGTTTTGCCAAAAGTTTTTGCCCGTCAAAATTTAGATCCAACAAGTCTTGGTGAATTGATAGACCTAGTAAGTAATATCGCTTTGGGTGATGCCAAAGCAAGAAGTGCCGATGTACTTGGTCATGTGTTTGAATATTTTCTCGGCGAATTTGCCCTGGCCGAAGGAAAACAGGGCGGTCAGTTCTACACACCCCGAAGTATAGTTGAACTCCTGGTAAAAATGCTCGAGCCATACAAAGGACGTGTATTTGATCCGTGTTGTGGTTCGGGCGGAATGTTTGTACAATCGGAAAAACTGGTACTCGAACACCAGGGAGGCGTCAACGATATTTCGATCTACGGACAGGAGAGTAACCAAACCACCTGGCGGTTGTGCAAAATGAACCTGGCCATCCGGGGTATTGACAGCTCACAGGTGAAATGGAACAACGAAGGTTCTTTTTTGAACGATGCGCACAAAGACCTGAAAGCCGATTATATCATTGCCAATCCTCCTTTTAATGTGAGTGATTGGGGTGGTGATCTGATGCGGACTGATGGACGGTGGCAATATGGTACACCACCTTCGGGCAACGCCAACTTTGCATGGATGCAACATTTCATCTATCACCTTGCTCCAACTGGCCAGGCAGGAATTGTATTGGCAAAAGGGGCTTTAACTTCCAAATCTTCGGGTGAAGGCGAAATACGAAAAGCATTGATTGAAGCCGGTTTGATTGACTGTATTGTAAACCTGCCAGCCAAGTTATTTCTGAATACTCAAATTCCTGCCGGATTGTGGTTTTTGAGACGTGACCGTAAAAACGGTAATTTCCGTGACCGCAGTAATGAAATATTGTTTATTGATGCCCGCAACTTAGGGCATTTGATTAACCGTCGTACGCGTGAACTCTCGCAGGAAGATATTGCCCTGATTTCGGGTACTTACCACAATTGGCGAAATCAGGATGGTAATTATGAAGATGTGGCAGGATTCTGTGCCTCTGCTCCCATAGATAAAGTAAGAGAGTTGGATTATGTGGTAACGCCTGGTCGGTATGTGGGTTTGCCTGATGATGAAGATGATTTCGATTTTAAGGAAAGATTTTCCAAACTTAAAGCCGAATTTGAAGAACAGCTGAAAGAAGAGATCAGGCTGAACAACGCAATTGTTGAGAATCTGAAGAAAATAAATCTGGATTAAAAATATATTTATTTTTCATTAACCTTTTTCGTTAATTAAATTACCTTTGCAGTGAAAATATCTTTTAAATCAAATAAGTTAGCGCGCAGTTTAACCGAGGCAAAAGAAATTCAAAAAGCATTTGGCTTAATGGCGAAGAAGGTAAATCAGCGGATGAAAGAAATTTCTGCTTCTGATAATCTGGAAGTCCTGAAATCGATTCCTGCAGCCAAATGCCATGAATTAAAACTGAACAGAAAGGGCGAATTCGCCGTTGTTATTTCAGGAAATTACAGAATTATATTCATCCCTGATCATCATCCTGTTCCAGTTAAAGATGACAGCAGCATCGACTGCATCCGAATAACGGATATACAGATTTTAGGTACTGAAGATTACCATTAAGCCTTGAAATCAGAGGCAAAATTGGACTAAAAAAACGACACTATGAGCTCCGATTTAAAACTACAAAAGGAATTACTTTCTCCTCCGGGCGATACGATCCAGGAAACGATTGATACAATTGGTATGTCACAGGCTGAACTGGCCGAAAGGATTGGGCGACCAAAAGAAAAACTGAACGACATTATTAAAGGGCGCGAACCCATTACGCTGAAAACCGCCATCTTGCTTGAACGGGTATTAGGAATCGCCATAAGTTTCTGGATGGCACGCGAAAATGAATACCGCATGGAACTTGCCAATATTGAGCAACAGGAATTCCTGGAAAGTTGCTTTGGTTGGTTAGACCTGTTTCCTGTCAGGGAATTAAAAAAAATGGAATGGTTGCCTGATACACTGAACAAAGCGGAACTTGTAAATTCGATGTTAAAGTTCTTTTGTATTGCCTCTCCTCGACAATGGGAAGACATTTATTTGAAGGAGGCTGTTGCAACCGCTTTTAAAATATCGCTTGCCAATACGCAAAGTCCTCATGCCATATCAGCCTGGTTGCGGATTGGGGAGCATAAATCAGCGAACCGGAATCTCCCGGAATTTGATAAATCAGCTTTTAATAGTGCTCTGGATGAAATAAAGACATTGGTAATTCATCAACCCGAAGATTTTAAGGAGCAGTTACAGGAAATTTGTGTCCGATGTGGTGTGGCGGTTCTTTATACGCCTTGCTTACCTAAAGCTCCGATCAGTGGTGCCACCTGGTGGAAAGGTAAAAATCCAATTATTCAGCTATCGGGTCGTTACAAAACAAACGACAGTTTTTGGTTTGCCTTTTACCACGAAGCGGGTCATATTCTGAAACATGGTAAAAAGGAGATATTTCTCGAAGATTTGCACGGCAGCCCAATAGATGAAGCAAAAGAAAAGGAAGCCAACCAATTTGCCCAGAAGTATTTATTTCCGCAAGCTGCCTATGACAGTCTGACTGCCAATATGCATTTTAATGACAGTGATTTCGTGGAATATGCAGACAGGTATGAAACACATCCCGCTATTATTGTCGGGCAACTGCAACATTCAGGTTTGATTGGATACCAACAGTTTAACCAATTTAAAGTACCAATTAACTTGTTTAACGAATCAAACAAAACTGTTACTGCAACTATTTAAAAGGCAGGATTTCGCTTAAACTATTATTTCGAAACTATGAAAAACCAACCTTCAGTCAAAAGTATTTCCACTAACCATTTAACGATTAATACCAATGAGTGAGTGGAAAGAGACAGAATTAGGCGAAATTTCTGAAGTTCAGACTGGACCATTTGGAAGCCAATTAAAGAACAAACAATATGTAACAGGAGGTACTCCGGTTATAACGGTTGAACACATTCAAGATTTTAAGATTAAAAATTTCAACTATCCAAGTGTCACAGACGAAGATAAAATAAGACTCTCGAAATATTTATTGCAAGAAGGTGATATTATTTTTACCCGCGTTGGATCTGTGGATTTAAGTGCCTTTGTCAAACCAGAGCAAGACGGTTGGATGTTTTCATCCAGAATGTTAAGAGTTAGGCCTGATAAAACCGAAGTTGATTCAAGATTTCTTAGTTATTATTTTCAGCAACCGAAGTTTAGAGAATATATTCTAAATATTTCTGTTGGGGCAACAATGCCCTCTATTAATACAGGAATTTTGAAAGGCATTCCTATTAGTTATCCTTTATTATCTGAACAACGCGCAATCGCCACATTACTTACCAGTTTAGATGATAAGATAGATCTGCTGCACCGACAAAATGCCACTTTAGAAGCTATGGCCGAAACGCTTTTTAGACAATGGTTTGTGGAGGAAGCGAAGGAGGATTGGGAAGAAGGAAAATTTGGAGATTTGGTTATTGTAAAATATGGCAAAGATCACAAAAAACTACTCGATGGTAAAATTCCAGTCTTTGGTTCAGGAGGCATTATGAGATATGCTGATAAATCGCTGTATAATTTGGAGTCTGTCCTAATTCCCAGAAAAGGAACATTAAGCAATATAATTTATATTGATGAACCTTTTTGGTCAGTAGACACCATGTTTTATACGGAAATGAGAAGATCCAATCTTGCAAAATTTGTCTTTCACTTTATTAAAGAACAAGACTTAGCTTCAATGAATGTCGGATCTGCCGTCCCAAGTATGACAACCGAAGTTTTGAATAATATCGCACTCAATATACCTCCAGATTCTATTTTAAAGAAATTTGAATTGGCCTTAATACCATTGTATAAAAAAATGAAAACAAACCAAATCCAGATCTGCACACTTACTACCCTTCGGGATACTTTATTGCCGAAATTGATGAGTGGGGAGGTAAGGGTGAAAATAAATAATTAACCATAATTAACCAATAGACATGAAAAAATCAGAGAATTCAAAAATCAAAAGTTTTAAATTTCAGGTGATTAACATTAAACTTCAAACAAAAAAGGTTGGAGTTGAGAAAGAAACGGCATATGCAGATTTAATTAGGAAGATGAAGGATGAGAAAATACATTCTTCTGTCGCAGAAAATATGCACATGATTATTTATAGTTTTTTTGAAAGGGTTACACCAGTATCGCAAATAGAATATCTTTATGGTAATTTGGGAAAGGGTATTTATTTTGAAGAAGATTTAATTGATTCGTTAAATATTGAAAAATCTGAGGGAGAAAAACAGCAATCGAATAAGAATCAAATATTAGATCCCAAAATGGGTCAATATATATTTGTTCCTAAAATTCATAGATTGATATATATAAATAAATCAGGGATATCGATTAATAATATCCATAAATTTTTAAAAGATTCTCTATCGAAAGTCGCTGACAAGGAGGACATTGTTGAAATTGAAATAGCTAAAGATCCAAAAATAACTGATGAGATCTTAAAAGCCTATGAAATACACTCACTGGATTATGAAATATCTTATACAAATGATGACCCTACATCATCTGTTGAAAAACTTCTTGATGAGAGATTGAAGAAACTTTTTGCAGGTAAACTCAATGTTAAGATAGAAGCTGATCATAATGGTCATTTAAACATGACAGAACCCGATGAATTAGTTGAAGGTGGAGTTAAATTAGCTGAACAGAATGGACAAGTTAATGAAGCCGTTATTACCCGAAAGCCGGGTGGTAAAAGAATAAAGCTTTCTAATCGGGAATCAGCAAGAAAATTTGATGTAGAATGTACAGAAGAAAATCTTAAAGAATCAATTATCGGGAAAGTATTCAGTATTTTCAATAATATTCTATAGAATGACAATTGAAGAGATAATTGCGGAAATTAAGAAGAACCACAAAGGTAATTTCAGTAATCTTTGGAAAATATATTCACTAGATGGTCGATTTATTAAAAGTTTCCAATTATGGGGCTCCATAATTTTAACTGCTATTTTTATTGTAGTGATATTCTTCTCTTTATCTAGCGCAGATATATTAGTTGTTTTATGCAAGCTGTCAAATAAAATACTTTCCTTACTACCAAGTATCCTTGGTTTTACATTGACAGGTTATGTATTATTAATTGGTTTTAGCTCCAGTGAAGTTTTAGAAGGTCTTACTGTACAAAATGATGGAGGATATAGTTTTTTCCAACATTTTAGCAGTATATTTTGTTGGAATATAATTATTCAGGCTTGTACATTCTTCATTACTTTCATCGTATCATTCATTGCAGATCTTAGTGTTGTTTGTCATTATGCCTATTTTATTAATAGTACTGTATTGATAATTGTTATGCTCTTTTCTTTTTATTCTATTTTGCTTATTATTAGGCTTGTTTTAAATGTTTTTAGTTTTGGGCAAGTTGTTCAATTCCATTATACAGAAAAAAGGTTGATAAAGGCTGAAGAAGATGACGGTAAAAGGCAATGTGACAAGGATAATATAACAAAAATAAGCAATTAAATTTTTAAATCTTGATAATTCAAACCTATGGAGCCAAATATAAAAAGCTTAATTCTTCATCAAGTTGGAAACAAAGTAAATGATGAGAAAATCTCGCTCTCAAAGTCCTTATTGGAAATAGACTTAAAAACGGACACATTATTGAATAAGTATTTCTTTTCTTCCATAAAGAAGGGTGAGTACTTCAATTTTCATCATGATTCACGATTAGCCTTAAATGAAATTTATACATATGTTACTGACATTTTTGACAATGAACTCTCGTTTGTCGAGAATTCGAAAAACATAGCTAAGCATTTATATGATAGTTCCGGACATCCCAAAATTAAAGGTGGCAACTTATACGTTGTTTATTTTTCTAATTGCCAAGTCAAAGATAACACGACTAATGCAATTGGTATTTTTAAATCAGAAAGTGAAGACACCTTCATCAAGGTAAGATCCAACTCTAATGGATTTGAGATTTATCTTGATTCAGGAGCAAATATTAATAGACTTGATAAAGGATGTATTATATATAATGTTGAAAAGGAAAATGGCTATTTAGTTTCCATTGTAGACAATCTAAGTAAATCCGGATTGGATGCACAATACTGGAGAGATGATTTTCTTCATGTCAAATCAAGGAAAGATGAATTTTTTCATACGAAAAGCATAATAAGCTTATGTAAGAATTTTGTAAATGATTACTTAACAGAGGATGACACCGTTACCAAAGTAGATCAGATTGATTTTTTAAATAAAGCTTCCAATTTCCTAAATGAGAATACTGATTTTAATATGGAAATATTTACAAATCAAGTATTTTCTGATGAAAATAAAATAATTCAGTTTAAGGATTTTAGGAAGAACTATGAAACTGAGACTGAAGCAAAAATTGAAGATGATTTTCAGATTTCTCGTGAAGCTGTTAAGAGGCAATCAAGATCATTAAAGAACACTATAAAACTTGATAAGAACTTTAGAATACTTGTTGACGGAGACAGAGCAATGATGAAAAAAGGGTTTGATGAGGAGTTAGGCATGTATTTCTATACCTTGTATTTTAAGGATGAAATATAATTTTTTCATAAAATCACAAATATGAACTCACTTGAAAAATATTTGATAAAGCTAGATGAAAGTTCTTACGATTGTAGGGATGCACATACCATCAATGATGAATTTCAGGAAGTTGGTAAGAAGCTTATTGATGAAGGGAAGGACGATATTACTGCAATTTGCGATATAGACCGCCAGGTTTTTTCAGTTCAAAAATCATTTGATACAGTATTGGATAATGAAAAGGGAACTATTAATGGATTGAGTTGGCAATGGAGCGGGTTTCAAACGATTGAAGATGGGAGCGAAATACCTGTTTATTGGCCTGATGTCGAAAGATTTACGCAACAGGATTTTGAATACTTTGAAAAAAGATACAGCGAATGTAAAAATCTTTTTGCCAAAACCGAATATGGCTTAATGGTTTACTTTGGAGGAAAAACAAAGAGTTCAAAGCATCAGGAGTTCAAGAAACAACTTTGCAATGAACTCTTCGACTTGAGTAAAGTCTATTACAGCAAAGCAGAAAAGGGGGGTGATAAGAATTTTTACCGGATGGATTTTTATCACACAATAAGGCTTGCGTTTGGTATTGCTGAAAATGAGCGTATAGAACCCGAACTATCCGGTATCATTCAATATCTGTTTGAAATTCACCAGAACTGGGATATTACGAAAGAGGGGACACTGCGAATATTGCTCGATATTTCAGCCTTAATGTCCGAATACTTTGGGCTATTCAATAGCAAAATAGATTTTCAGAAAGTGCTGGATAAAAATTTAGAGGGCGCCAAAGAACTGGAAAAAACTTATATCTGGGGTGCAATCTACGCAGTTGACCGCAATATAAATATTGAGCAAAAGCGAAAAAACCCGGCAGATACATTAAATGCATATAAAGCGCATTTATATGAAAAACTTGCAGTTGAAGCAGAAAGCAGATCAAATATGACCTGCGTTGGTTTTGTTGAAGATGCTTTGCGAATTTATGAGCAACTACAAGATTTTGAAAATATTAAACGCCTTGAACAGTACTATTCCGATTTAAGAGGTAAGTTTCATCTTACCGAATTCCGGCAAAGTTTACCTAGGGAGTATCACGAGATGATAACTGAAAGAATTACGAGCACTGTCGCAGAAAGCAGTGATGGTGAGATTTTATATCATTTTGTCAAGACGCCATGGTATGATTCTATTGCGAAAATCAAAGAACAATCGTTGGAATTAAGCAAGCAATCTGTTTTATTATCAATGCTCGCAACAACTATCGTTGACAAATTTGGGAATACTGTTGATGTTTTTAATACCGAAGAAGAAAAAGAGAAGTCCAATTTTTGGAGCTCCTACTCCTACAATTTTCAAATCGGGACTCATACGATGAACCGGTTTTTTGTCGAGGCCTACAAAGCCGGGAAATTGAACTATCAATCAGTGTTGTCATATCTTGAGAAAACATGGTTTAATGAAGTTATAGAGCGAAATTATCATGGCCGGAAAGTTGAAATTAAGCCGATCGATACACTCAAGCCTGGCCTTAAGAGAATATTTGAGGAACTTGATAAATCGTATGCGGACAATGAATATCAACCTGATTTTGTTACGGTTATTGATAGCCTTGGATTGAAAGTGGAAGGCCTATTACGTTATTTTTGTGAAAGAATCGGAATAGCAACTTTCAAAACCAGATTAAAAGGTAAGGGTCCAGAAAAATTGGTCATGGAGAAATTGCTTGATGATTTACTGTCAGATATTGCACATCAGCCACCTTTAAAGCCAGATCAGATTACAAATTTCGATGAGGAAGACCGGATTTATATTAAATATGTGATGGCAGAGAAAGCAGGGCTGAACTTACGAAATGAGGTTGCCCATAGTCTTATGGATATTTTTGAATATTCTTTTGAACATGTTGTCGTTATTTTCTGTATCATTATGAAATTAAGTAAGTATAAAATCGTTGAAATAAAAGGAGAAAAACGTTATGATCACAGTAGTAAATGAACCACAGGTTGGATATAAAGTTGCGGATTGGCATATCAAAATATCAAAAATTTCTCCAATGGATGAGTTAATATGTGGGATGGATAATTATTCCGTATTTATGAGCCCACCGAGTTTTCCGGTACATCCGATTTTTGCCAGTGAACCCAAAGGAAGACTCTCGAAACTAAGAGGTAAAACGGCAAGGCAAAATGAAAAGGAGATTGACGATCAGATTTCAGATTTACGTAACGAATGGGAACGAAATATTTAATTGATACATGTGCCGTTATTAAATATCTGGACGAGATTTTCCCTCCGGAAGCTTTGTCTTTCATGGATGATTTAGTTGATGAAGAGAGTAATGTTTCATTCATTACCAAGATTGAATTATTGGTTTGGAATCCACCAAATTCTACAGATGTTGAAATCAGAAAAGAATTTCTGGCAGGTTCTAAAATCCACTATATCAATGAGGAGATAATTGAACAGGCAATAATAATCAGAAAAGAGACTAAAATTAAATTACCAGATGCCATTATCGCCGCAACGGCAATGTTTCTTAATTCAATTTTGTTATCTGATAATGATCAGGATTTTATAAAAGTAATACCTTTAGGACTTAAATATTTGAATCCCAAAACAGCGCTGATTAGTTAGAGACTAAATTAATGAAACCTATTACCGAAAACCAAATCGAATCCTTAGCCATCGAAACCCTCCAAAATATGGGATGGGGTTATATCCATGGTTTGGCAATTGCCACGGGTGCAGAAGAGTCGGAAAGGGAAAACTTTGAGCAGATCATATTGATCGGACGATTACGCAAAGCTGTTTCCATCTTAAATCCTGGGATCTCAGTTGATGCACAAAGCGAAGCGATCAAAGAAATACTGCGCATTGCATCGCCGGAATTGATTGCTAATAATGAAACATTTCATCGCTTTCTCACTGAGGGAGTCCCCGTTACAAAAAGGGGGGATGTAGAAGACAGGGGAGATTGGGTTTGGCAGAATGATTTTAAAGATCTTCACCTTCATTTTCCTATGGCATATCGTATCTCTAAAGTTGATAGATGGAGAGGAAAGGGTGACAATATAAAAAAGTAACTTACAATGAAAAGAACTAAAAAACCTAAACATCCTTGGCAAGATAAACTAATTTTAAAAATCAGAGAAGATAGAGAACCGCGCGAAATAAAAGAAGAAGGTTTCGACGAGAATAGTTTTCGGCAAGAAATTGAACCTTGGCTTACTGCTTTGTTTCAAAGTGAATATCTATCACTTCTTACAGGTGCAGGCCTTTCTTCTGCAGCTCATTATTTATCTACTGGTAAATCTGGAGCAGGTATGTCTAGCATAGAATTTTCGGAATTTAAGAAACAAATTGAACAGAAAGCAAAAGAATCTGCCGAAAATTCAGGTCGCAAAACTGCAAATATTGAAGATCAAATTAGAATTGCAAATGAGTTAATCAGAGGTCTTGAAATATTTATATGTTCTGAGATGCCTGAATGTGACCCTGACATGGATGACCCTGACATGGATGAACCTGACATGGATGAGCATGAAAGTGTACCTGACGATTTGGATGAACCTGATAGTATACCTAATTTAGATGAACCCAATTTTTATAAAGAAATAGATTCCAAGCGAACTCAGTTGGTACTGGAATTGAAAGATGGAATAAATAAGTTTGCAAAAGATATTCTGGAATCCGAAAGAAATATTGTTTGCAAAAAGGATAATAAAGCGGTAGAAACGCTTATGAGTTTTTTAATGAGTTTTGCCAGTAGATCTGCAACGCGAGAACGTTTGAATATTTTTACAACTAACTATGATAGAGTAATAGAATTTGGTGCTGAATTGGCAGGGATGCATTTGATTGATCGATTTCAAGGTACTATTTCTCCGATATTCCGTGCGTCGAGACTAAAATTGGACATTCACTATAATCCACCAGGAATCAGGGGTGAACCTAGATATTTAGAGGGGGTATGTTATATCACAAAATTGCATGGTTCAATTGATTGGATATACAAAGATGGATATGTCAGAAGAATAGCTTTACCTTATGGGGCAACAAATATTTCAAAATATTCAGAAGAGGGTGATGTTTTAATGATTTATCCTAATTCTTCAAAAGACCGTGAAACATCAGAATATCCATACGTTGAATTATTTCGGGATTTTGCTGCTTCAGTTTGTAGGCCGAATTCAACACTTGTTGTATATGGTTATAGCTTTGGTGACGAACATATAAATCGTGTTATAGCTGATATGCTTTCTATTCCATCTTCGCATTTAGTGATAATTTCCTATGATGATAATTCAGGAAGAGTGAATCGATTCTATGAAAAAGTAAAACGTCCAGCTCAAATAACCTTACTAATTGGAAATAAATTTGGAGACTTGGAAACGCTTGTGAAAAATTATTTGCCTAAATCGGCAATTGATAGAACCTCGATCCGTATGGCTGAACTTCTAAAGGCAAGGGGATGGAATACTCAAGAGGATCACAAAAGTGAGCCGAAGAAAGAGGAGGAAAATCATGAGTTATAGTCCAATTGAACATGCTGCTTCATTAAGAATTGGGTCTGTTGAATATGTGTCACCTGATGAAATAAAGGTTGGTCTTGATCTTGAAGCACCTGATGGCATTGCAGCAAATGCAGGTATTCCGCGATCCTTCCCTCGAATAAATGGATACGTATTGATTGCAACTGAGGCCGGTTATATAGTGGGACAAATAGAATGGATTGCCATAGAACGGTCTGCATTTCCAAAGCGAAAAGGTTTACAAGACTTTGGATTAGTTGATTTACCGTTTCCATTACGAAAAATGCGGGTTAATCCTTTAGGTGTATTAAAAAGTGAAAAAGACAACAAATATGTTTTCAAAAGAGGAGTTCAAACATTTCCGAGTATCGGTGAACCTGTATTAATTCCCACTGATAAACAACTTAGAGCAATTGTTGAATCAGGAGCTAACCGTCGTGTTAAAATTGGAACAAGTCCATTAGCTGCAAATGCAGAAGTAAGTGTTGATCCTGATAGACTCTTTGGAAGACATTTAGCAGTATTAGGGAACACTGGTAGTGGAAAATCTTGTACGGTTGCAGGCTTAATTCAATGGTCAATAAAAGCTGCAGCTCAGGCTGGCAAGAATCCAAATGCCAGATTTATTATTATGGATCCGAATGGTGAGTATTCAAAGGTATTTAAAGATAAAGGCAGAGTTTTTACAGTAAATTCAAACGTAAATCCTTTACAAGTACCTCTTTGGTTTTGGAATAGTTCAGAATGGAGTTCTTTTACTCAGGCTAGTTCAAAAGCTCAACGACCATTGCTTAAAAGAGCATTAAGGGAAGTTCGATCAGGAAAAACAAGTGTAGTCCAAACAACAATTGAAGAGAAAAAACTCAATTTAAGAAGGTATCTTTCTTCAAATCTCATCTCAATTCACAAAGATTCTCGATCTGGAGCCATAAAGACTGAGGAAACAAAATTCGGATATAGATTAGCAGCTATCTTAAAGGATCTTAAAACAAAGCAAACGGAAAACTTATCAATTGATTTAAAAGCGATAATTGATTCAATAGAGAATGCTTTAACTGCCACATTCCATAGCTTTACTGATAAAGATAGTAAGCAGGTTGTTGAGTACTTTAGAGCATTTACTGAAGGGCAAGTTGGTTTGATAATTACAAACTTTAGTAAAGTTCTTAAAACGTTAGGTGGGATAATTTACCAAGAAGGTCCAGATGAAGATACTCCTTTACCTTTCAAAGGAGCCGAATTTGCAGATCATCTTCAAATATTAGCTGAACAAGAAGGTGTTAGTCAATATTTGGACTTTTTAATCATGAGAATTCGCTCAATGCTTGGCGACACTCGAATGAAGAATATTATTGGAAATGAGGCTGAAATTTCACTAGAAAAATGGTTAGATAGTTACATAGGAAAAGATAAAGCTTCTGATGGATGTGTAACCGTTATAGATTTATCCTTGGTTCCTTCAGAAATTGTACATCTGGTTACTGCTGTTATTGCTCGCATAACTTTTGAAGCCTTGCAACGCTATCGAAAAATCGAAGGAAAATCATTACCAACCGTTCTTGTAATGGAAGAGGCTCACAATTTCATAAAACGATCTAAAGATGACGGTGATACCAATAATGCAGCTGATGTTTGCTGCCAAATTTTTGAAAAAATTGCAAGGGAAGGTCGTAAGTTTGGGCTTGGTTTAGTTTTATCGTCACAGCGTCCTTCAGAACTTTCACAAACTGTACTTTCACAGTGTAATACTTTTATTCTACATCGTTTAAGTAATGATAGAGATCAAGAATTGGTTGGTAAACTTGTTCCCGATAATTTACGTGGATTATTAAGAGAACTACCATCTTTACCTTCACAACAAGCTATTTTATTGGGGTGGGCATCTGAATTACCAGTAATGGTTCGAATGAATGATTTATCAGATGCAGAGCGTCCACATTCTGACGACCCAGATTTTTGGGATGTTTGGAGTGGGGAGGACGAAGATTTTCAGGAGGTAACTCGTGATATAGATTGGAAAAAAATTGTAGATGATTGGCAGAAATAGTATTCACAGAAAATGACCAAAATAACCGAATCAGCCATTGAACTATTGGCAATTAAAAAGCTCGAAGATTTGGGGTACCACTACCTCTATGGTCCGGATATCGCCTCCGATGGTGCACATCCGGAACGTGATAATTATGAGCAGGTTCTATTAATTCAAAGATTAAAACACGCAGTCAGGAGAATAAATCCGGACATTCCGGTTGATGCACAAAACGAAGCGATTAAGGAAATACAGCGTATTGCATCACCAGAATTGATTGCCAATAATGAAACTTTTCATCGGTTGTTAACTGAAGGAATCCCAGTTACAAAACGGGTGGATGGAGACTACCGGGGTGACCGCGTTTGGCTCATTGATTTTAAAGATCCCAATAACAATGAATTTGTCGTGGCCAATCAATTCACTGTCATTGAAAACCGGAACAAGAAACGCCCCGATGTTTTGTTGTTCGTGAATGGCATCCCGTTGGTGGTTATCGAATTAAAAAATGCAGCTGACGAAAAAGCAAATATAAAATCGGCATTCAGGCAAATAGAAACTTACAAAGTCATTATCCCAGGATTGTTTACTTACAACGGGTTTAACATTATCTCCGATGGCCTCGAAGCCAAAGCAGGTTCTTTGTCGGCCGGGTTTTCGCGCTATATGGCATGGAAAACTTCCGATGGAAAAATTGAAGCATCGCACCTTGTCAGTCAGTTGGAGACTTTGATTCAGGGAATGCTGAATAAAGAGACTTTGTTGGATATCATCCGGCACTTTGTTGTTTTTGAAAAATCAAAAAAAGAAGATGCTGACACTGGAATAACAACCATCACAACCGTCAAAAAACTGGCAGCTTATCATCAGTATTATGCTGTAAATAAAGCAGTCGAATCTACAATCATAGCCTCTGGCCACACAATTAAAAATGAAACGACCTTAAAAATAGCAGCTGATTTACCTGTAGATTATCGTTTGCCAACCGAAAGATTGCATCCTATTGGTGACCGGAAAGGTGGTGTAGTCTGGCATACACAAGGGAGCGGTAAATCGTTGTCGATGGTTTTTTACACCGGAAAAATAGTATTGGCACTGGATAATCCAACCATATTGGTGATTACAGACCGTAATGACTTGGATGATCAGTTGTTTGATACATTTGCAGCATCCAAACAATTGCTCCGGCAAGAACCCGTTCAGGCAGAGGACCGGAATCAATTAAAGGATTTGCTAAAAGTAGCTTCAGGAGGTGTTGTTTTTACCACCATTCAAAAGTTCCAGCCTGAAGATGGCAATGTTTACGACCTGCTTTCTGACCGTACGAATATTGTTGTTATAGCCGATGAGGCCCACCGAACACAATATGGTTTCAAGGCAAAAACTATTGATGCCAAAGACAACAAAGGAAATGTAATTGGCAAGAAGATCGTTTACGGCTTTGCCAAATATATGCGCGATGCTTTGCCCAATGCCACTTATTTAGGTTTCACGGGAACACCCATCGAAAATACAGATGTCAATACGCCGGCAGTTTTCGGTAACTATGTCGATATTTACGATATTTCCCAGGCAGTTGAAGATGGTGCAACCGTACGGATTTACTATGAAAGCCGTTTGGCAAAGGTGAACTTAAGTGAAGTAGGTAAAAAACTCGTTGAAGAATTGGATAATGAACTTGATGAAGAAGATTTAACCACAACGCAAAAAGCCAAATCGAAATGGACACAACTGGAGGCTTTGGTGGGAAGTGAAAATCGAGTTAAGAATATAGCTAAAGACATCGTAACTCACTTTGAACAAAGGCAGGAGGTATTTGAAGGCAAGGGAATGATCGTTTCGATGAGCCGCAGAATTGCTGCAGACCTTTACCATGCCATTATCAAACTAAGACCTGAATGGCATTCGGATGACCTGAATAAAGGTGTAATTAAAGTGGTGATGACCTCTGCCTCATCTGATGGCCCCAAAATTGCCAAACATCACACGACCAAAGAGCAGCGAAGAACACTGGCCGAAAGGATGAAAGATCCGGATGATGAACTGAAACTGGTGATCGTTCGGGATATGTGGTTAACTGGTTTTGACGCGCCAAGTCTGCACACACTGTATATCGACAAACCGATGAAGGGTCATAACCTGATGCAGGCAATTGCAAGGGTTAACCGGGTTTACAAAGACAAACCAGGCGGTTTGATTGTCGATTACCTGGGTATTGCGGCAGATTTGAAAAAAGCCCTTTCTTTTTATGCAGATTCAGGCGGAAAAGGAGATCCGACTATTCTACAGGAACAAGCAGTTTTAATCATGCAGGAAAAACTTGAGGTCGTTGCTCAGCTATTTCATGGTTTCACGTATGCCCATTATTTTGATGCAGAAACCTCCCAGAAACTTTCGCTGATATTGGCCGCCGAAGAACATATTTTAGGTCTGGAAGACGGAAAGAAAAGGTATATCAATGAAGTCACTGCTTTGTCAAGGGCCTTTGCGATTGCAATTCCTCACGATCAGGCGATGGATGCAAAGGATGAAGTTTCGTTCTATCAGGCAGTAAAAGCCAGGCTCGCTAAATTCGATGGAACAGGCACCGGCAGATCGGATGAAGATATTGAAACCACCATTCGCCAGGTCATTGACAAAGCTTTGGTTTCGGAGCAGGTGATAGATGTATTTGACGCAGCTGGTATTAAGAAACCCGATATTTCCATTCTTTCGGAGGAATTCCTTTTGGAGTTAAAAGGAATGGAGCACAAGAACATTGCGATGGAGGTGCTTAAAAAGCTTTTGAACGATGAGATAAAATCACGTTTGAAAAAGAACCTCGTCAAAGGTAAGTCGTTAATGGAAATGCTCGAAAATGCCATTAAAAGATACCAGGCCAAAATTCTGACCGCGGCTGAAGTAATTGAAGAACTTATTCATTTGAGCAAAGAGATCGTCAGTATGGATAGCGAAGCCAAGCATCTTGGTTTAACCGACTTCGAATATGCTTTTTACACAGCCGTTTCCAACAACGAAAGTGCCAAAGAACTCATGGCGCAAGATAAACTGAGAGAATTGGCTGTAGTCTTAACTGAAACGATCAGACAGAACGCTTCCCTTGACTGGACCATCAAAGAGAGCGTAAAGGCCAAATTGAAGGTTGCGGTTAAGCGAATCTTGAGAAAATTCGGTTATCCGCCTGATATGCAGTTGCTGGCTACTGAAACGGTGTTAAAACAGGCGGAATTGATTGCAAATGAGTTGACTAATTCTTAGTTGATCATTATCAAAGTTTTATTAATAATTAAAATGAAAAAGATAATTTGTCCAGTTTTTTAATGAATATACTGGACAAATTTATAGATTTATAGTAAGTTTATCTTAATGCAACTATCTGAATGTAAGTACTTAATATCGCTTAACTGCCTAAGTGTTCTTTTTTCACCTATGATAATATTATTGCTGAGGTGAATAGCGATAAGTCTAATATCTAAAGCTTGTTAATGAATTACCCTTTCCCCGCCCCTCCCAGGCGGGTTTTCTTTTTTAATCCCAGTCAGGGTTCAGAGAAAGTTTGCTGTTACACTCAAATTCCGATGCAAAGTTATTGATCGCCAGACCGGAAAAGTCAAGGGCCGTCCGGTGATGCAGATGACAACCTTTGGAGCATCACCTCCCGTCACTTTGTGCTCGGTCACTTTCAGTCCACGAAAGACAGAAACTGACATTCGCCCCTGACAAGAATCCGCCCGGCTCAATCTGGTCTGCCCGAAATTTAACTGTAACGGCGGGCTAGAAGCCAAAATAAATCCTAAGGGCATAGGTGAAACTCATGATTCCGGAATTTATAGCAGAAGTACAAATCTCTTATTCTTCGCATGTCAAGGCAAAAGACCGAATGAAAGTGACCGGCTCCAAAGATGCTGCCGATGCATTCAGAGTAATCTGGCCGGCTTACGATCACATTGAATTCAGTTATATGCTGATGATGAACCGCCAGAACCAGATCCTCGGATATCACCAGCTTTCAAAAGGAGGAATGACCGGTGCGGTGGTTGATGTACGGGTGATATTCCAGGTTGCATTAAAAGCTTGTGCCACTTCTCTGATTCTTGCCCATAACCACCCGTCGGGAAACCTCGATACAAGCGATGCGGACCGGAAGATTACCCGACAAATAAAAGAAGCCGGTGTTATCCTCGATATTCCGCTGCTGGATCACCTGATTATGACCACTGACTCATATTTATCGATGGCCGATGAAGGCTTACTCTGAAATAAATCTCACACAATTTAAAACGGCGTGCCAGATGCCAATATAAGTCCGTAAGGCAGCGGCAATAAAAATGACTGAATTCCAGTTTTTAGATAATATGGCCTTTTATCAACGGAGATTCGAAGGGCTGCACTTTACAATTATCCGCGATATGAAAAGATATGTG
>Ga0209585_10000224_pt1 | contig 22623 bp, 22 predicted proteins | sample NGEPerone_FD_185491 | JGI IMG/M metagenome (GOLD analysis project Ga0209585, IMG submission 185491) | Arctic peat soil microbial communities from the Barrow Environmental Observatory site, Barrow, Alaska, USA - NGEE Permafrost154B-one... | ecosystem: Environmental > Terrestrial > Soil >... | reverse complement strand
TGCACGGCCTTGACGTGGTACGCGCCATGAGGACGGCGGGGCACCGCGCCGACGTCATCGCGGTCACCTCGGCCCGTGACCTCGAGGTGGTGCGCGCCGCCGTCTCACAGGGCGTTGTGCAGTACCTCTTGAAGCCGTTCACGTTCGCCGCCCTGCGGGACAAGCTCGAACGGTATGCCGCCTATCGTCGCCAGCTCGAGGGAGATGTCGCGAGCGGGCAGCATGAGGTGGACCGGGCGCTCGCCACGTTGCGAGGCACCGAGCCCAGCAGCCTGCCCAAGGGCATGAGCCTCGAGTCCATGGACGCCGTCGTCGCCGTGCTGCGCCCGTCCGACGAGGGTCTTTCGGCCGCCGAGGTCGCCGCAAAGGTCGGGGCCTCACGAGTCACCGCGCGTCGTTACCTTGAGTATCTCGCCGACTCCACACTCGTCGTACGGCGTTCACGCTACGGCGGTGCCGGGCGCCCCGAGGTCGAGTATCGCTGGGTCGGCGCCAGCTGAGCTCATCCCGAAATTGGCCTGCGTGAGCGCAGGTGAAGTTGGAGCAAAGCCGTCATTGCAGTCATGCTGGACAGTAATGTCACGATTCGAGCAAGATCAAAACCAGCCCAGCGACTCCTCTGTCGACCCCGCACGCGAGGCGCCGGCGCCCATGGCGCCGAGCTCTGAGGCCGATGAGTCCGCGGCCCACATTGCCGAGCTGGTGCGCCGAACCACCGAGGCCAAGGGCAAACCTGCTCCTTCCCACGTTGCCCGTCCGGACGTCACGATGGCACAGGCGCCTCCCACGCCCACCCGCCAGATCCCACGACCGGCCGTCACCTCGACCGCAGCACCGGCCGTCGGCCCGATCGCGGCACCAGCCGTCGCTCCGATCCCACTGGACGACGTGACGCCGCGCCCCGCGCTGCGGGCGCCGTCCCGGCTTGCAACGTGGTTGCCGTCGCGGGTGATGGCGTGGTCGCCGTCCCGGCTGACGACGTGGCCGCCGTCGCGAAAGACTCTGGCCGTCACCGGCGTCCTTGTCGTTCTGCTGATCGGTGGCGGTGCGGCTCTGTCACACCCGTCCGGCTCGGCTGCGACACCCCCGGCCTCCGCCGTCCAGGCAGTGGCCCCCGCCGGCTATGTCGTGAAGGTCACGGACGCGATCACAGACTGCGCAGGCCATTCGCGCGGCAAGACTCAGGTCTCGTTCAAAGCCGAGAACTGCCTGAAGGCAACGAGATTGCTCGCGACCGGTGAGGTCGGCGGTCGCCCGGTGCTCTTCGTCGTGTCACGCATACAGATGGCGACCGGTGAGGCAGCGGCCTCGGTCAAACAGGTCCTGGACGGCAACGGAACCGGCAATCTCAACGACCTGCTGCGCGATGGCATGACCTACCCCGGAGCGCCCGCCAAGATGCCGATCTCCGGATACGCCTCGCTGCAGACGGGCACGGTCGTCACCGTGGCTGAGGCGGGGTTCGTCGACGGCCGATCGTCAAACACCGACCCGGCTCTGCGCGCCGCAGCAGCAGCGGTTGCCACGAAGGTCTCAGCCCAAGCCTGAAGGCCGTCGCGCACCTCGGGTCACGTCGGGTCTGGGGTCACGTCGGTAGGCGAGCGCCGAGCGGCCAACGCCGCGTTGTACAGGTCCTTCCGGCTCAGTCCGGTCGCCGCGGCCACGTCTGCGCTGACATCCCTGAGCCGTTCACCCGCAGCCACCCGTGCCTGTATGCCGGCCACAGCCGCCTCGGGATCGGTCACCACAGCCGGCGCACCGCCGACCACGATGGTGATCTCGCCCTTGACGCCGTCGGACGCCCACACAGCCAGGTCGACCAGGCCACCGCGCTTGACCTCTTCATAGGTCTTGGTCAGCTCCCGGCACACCGCTGCGGGGCGATCCGCGCCGAACGCCTGAGCCATCGCCGCCAGCGTCGCATCAAGTCGGTGCGGCGCCTCGAAGAAGATCATCGTCCGCCTCTCCTGCGTCAGCGCCTGGAGCGAACGCAGCCGCTCCCCCGCCTTTCGTGACAGAAAACCCTCAAAACAGAACCGGTCCACCGGCAGCCCGGACACTGCCAGCGCCATCAGGACTGCGCTCGGGCCGGGCACACAGGTGACCTTCACACCGGCCTCAACAGCAGCGGCGACCAGGCGATAGCCGGGGTCGGACACGGACGGCATACCGGCGTCCGTCACCACCACCACGCGTGCGCCACCCACCAACCGGGCCAGGAGGTCCGCGGTGCGGGTCGCCTCGTTGTGCTCGTGGTAGCTGACGACCGACCCTGTCGGCCTGACCTCGAGCGCGACGCACAGGCGCTTGAAGCGCCTGGTGTCCTCGGCCGCGATCACATCGGCCGTCGCGATCTCCAGTGCGAGGCGCGGTGCGGCGTCGCGCGGATCGCCGATCGGAGTGGCTGCAAGGACGAGGACGCCGGCGCCGGAGTTGGTCACGCCCTCGATCCTCTCAGGGGGCATGGTTCGCGCGACAGGGGATGTGATGATCCACGGCTGCGCTGCATACGATGGCGGCCATGACGTCGACCGAGCAGCTGCGCGCCCGGCTGCTCGGCTTCCGCCCCACCGACGTCCTGTGGGGCTGGGTGGCGCCACTGATCGTCGCAGCGGTCGGCGGATTCCTGCGGTTCTGGCAGCTCGGTCGACCTCACCAGCTCGTCTTCGACGAGACGTACTACGTGAAGCAGGGTTACTCCCTCCTCGAGTATGGCTACGAGCGACGGGTGCCGACGAGCATCAAGAGCCCGGACGCGATGTTCACCAACGGCACCCCGAACGTCTTCGGCACCGAAGCCGACCTCGTGGTCCACCCTCCCGTCGGCAAGTGGATCATCGGGCTCGGCGAGCACATCTTCGGCGCGACCAGCTCGTTCGGATGGCGGTTCTCGGTCGCCCTGCTCGGCACGATCTCGATCCTGATGATCGGTCGCGCTGCCCGGCGGATGTTCGGGTCGACGTTGCTCGGCACGATCGCCGCCATCCTGCTGGCCTTCGACGGCCAGCACTTCGTCCACTCGCGCACCGGCCTGCTGGACCTCATCGTGATGTTCTGGGCGTTCGCCGCTTTCTGCGCCCTGCTCATCGACCGCGACCACTCCCGCGAGGTGCTGGCGCGCAAGGTGGGTTCGCTGCGAGACGTTCACGGCGGGGGCAACGCGAGCTCGCGGAATACGGCCATGATCTTCGGTCCGTGGCTCGGCTGGCGTCCCTGGCGCTGGGTCGCCGGCATCTGCCTCGGACTGGCGACGGGCACCAAGTGGTCGGGCCTGTTCTTCGTGGTCGCCTTCGGTCTGATGACCGTCTTCTGGGACATGGGGGCGCGCCGGGCAGCGGGCGTGCGCCGCTGGTGGTGGGGCGCCGTCGTGCTGGACGGGCTGTATGCCGGTCTGCTGACGGTGAGCCTGACCGTCTCCGTCTACGTCGCATCCTGGGCCGGGTGGTTCGCGGCCAAGGACTCCTACGACCGGCAGTGGGCGGTGACCCACCACGCAACGACCTTCGCGTGGGTGCCGGACTCTCTGCGATCGCTCTGGCAGTACCACCAGGAGATGTACTCCTTCCACGTCAACGTGACCTCGGACCATCCGTACAAGACCAACCCCTGGTCGTGGCTGATCCAGGGCAGGCCGACCTCTTTCTTCTACGAGAGCCCCAAGAAGGGCCACGAGGGCTGCATGGTCGACCTGTGCAGCAAGGCGATCACCTCGATCGGCACCCCGACGCTGTGGTGGGGCGCGACGATCGCGATCTTCGTCCTGCTGTTCATGTGGGCGTTGCGCCGCGACTGGCGAGCCGGCGCGATCCTGGCAGGACTCGCGGGCGGATACCTGCCGTGGTTCAACTTCCAGCACCGCACCATCTTCAGCTTCTACGAGGTCGCGTTCGTGCCGTTCGTCGCGCTGGCGGTGACCTACGTCCTCGGGCTCGGAATCGGCGGACCCAAAGCCTCGCCCCGTCGTCGCAAGGTCGGGCTGCTGGTGGCCGGGATCTTCGTGATCGCCACCGTCGCCTGCTTCGCGTTCTTCTATCCGATCTACACCGCGCAGGTCATTCCGCAGCCGCAGTGGCAGCTGCGGATGTGGTTTCCCAGCTGGATCTAGCTGTTCATCCGGGGGCTATCGGCGACCCGGCCCCGGGGGCCTCTGGAACCTCAGGCTCGAGGAAGTCGCCAAACAACCCTGGTAACGCTCGGTTTCCGAGTGCGACCGCCATGGAAAGCGGCAGGTCCGTGACGGCATACCGCTGTCTACCTGCTGCCGTGGTCGCGGTCAGCGTCGCCAGTCCAGCGCGGCGCTGGAAGTACGTCTGCCGAAGGTTCCAGCCGATGATGCCGTCGCAGGCAAGCACATCACGACGCCGACCGAGCGAACCCTGTTGGGTGACCAGCGCCCCGCCGGACAATGCGTGCCCCAGAGATCGGTAGCGATCCGCTGCGAGCAGGACCGCGACCGGGATGGTCAGCACCGCCCCAAGACCGAGCCACAGGGAACCCCCCGACCAGATGGCCGCGCCGGCGCCGACCACCAGGACGGATGCCGGCAGCAGCACGCGCAGAAAACGCCGCCGACGAGCGGCCGGGCCATGGGCAGTGAGCGAGACCTCCACCGGAGCTGCGTCCCGCAGGATCTGGGCGGCAAGGGCTCGGGCCACGGCGAGCGGCGCCGGCGGCAACAACAGGGAGCTGCCCCCGTCGGCACGACCCCTGGACTCCAGCCCGGTCGTGATGCCGCTCAGCCGTGCCGCGTGAACGGCCCTCAGGAGCAGCGGCTCGCCTAGCTCGACGCCTCGCAGCCGTCGTTCCTCGATGCTGGTAGCCCTGGTGGTCAACAACCCCCGGGTGATGTGGAGACTGCCCTGCGAATGACGGGTAAGGCGAAAACCCCAGTAGGACAGGACGTAACCCCCGATCGACAGTGCAATCACCGCAGCGGCGAGAGCGACCATCACCTGCAGGATGCCCAGCCAGATCGCGGTCTGCTCCATGTGGTCGACGAAGCCCCTGACCGGTCCCACATCACTGGGCGTGACGTTCATCTGGTCGAGAAGGTTCCACCCGAGGCCAAGGATCGCCGCGGCGGCCAGGACCCCAGACATGGTGAACGGCGCGAAGCGCACCCAGCGCGGGTCCAACCGCACCAGCTCGATGTCAGGGTCCGGCGCCACCGGGACGTCTCCGACGGGCACGGCTTCGAAGGGCAATCCTCCCGGCTCGCGCGGCGACGACCCTGCACGCTCGTCGGCGGAGGGCGACAGGGCGCGATGCAGCAGCTCGGCGCGCAGGGCCGCCGCCTCAGCTGTGGGAAGAGAGTCAAGCGTCAGCCCGCTGCCGCTCCCGCTCGCGCTCCGTTGACTGCCGGTGCCGATGTCGACCTTCGCAAGTCCCAGGAGCCGGTGTAACGGTGATGCGGTCACGTCAACGGAGCGAACCCGATCTGTTGGAGTGGCAACTGTTTTGCGTTGAAGCAGGCCGGTGCGCAGCTGCACCTGCTCGGGGGTGATGCGGTATCGCGTGGTCGCCCAACGCAGCACGCTCAGGGCAATGACGATGACGACGCCCAGCGGGCCCAACCACCACATCTCGCCACCACCGACGGAACGACCCGCCACCACCAGGCCCACGAGGGCGGGGATGTACCGGGCCAGCTCCCTGACCGGGTGGACCAGAAGCATGCGGGCGCTCAGACGGCGCCAGCTCTCGTCCACCTGGCCGCCATGTTGGGAGTCGCTCACGGTCACGTCGCGTCGCCCTCGCTGCGACTCGTGACCTCGGTGAGCTGGGCGACCAGCCCGTCGGCGGTGGCGCGGTCCAGCCCGTGGATGCGCAATGGCCCGGCGGCGGACGCTGTCGTGACGGTGACGTTGGCGAGCCTGAACAGCTGCTCCAGCGGGCCGCGATCTGTGTCGACCGTCTGGACCCGCGCGATGGGGGCGATCCGTCGCTCCTGGCTGAGCCAGCCGGACTGGGTGTAGACCGCGCTGTCGGTGACCTCCCATCGGTGAACGCGGTAGCGCCAACGCGGCATCACGACGAGGTGCGCTGACGCGAACAGCACGGTGACCGCAAGCGCAACGACCCGCAGACCCTCAGAATCCCGGGACGCCATGAACCAGAGGAGCTGTGCTCCGAGAGCAATGAGCCACCCGGGCAGCGCTCGCACCGTCCAGAACACGATGGCACGGGAGCTGACGTGGTTGGCGGGCTCACGCAGCTGCATGAGTCCTACCCTGTCACGCACTGACCAGAGGGTCATGATCATCGGAGGGGAAACACCGGGCGATCGGTGCGACGACCATGCCCCGCAGCTCGCATCGTCGCCCTGGCCTGCTCGATGCCAGCCTGCTCGACGTCGCCCCGGTGTCGCTGGGCGCCTGGCAGCAGCGTGACACGCAGAAGCCGTACATGTTCGGGCACGGCAAGACCTTCAAGACCAACAAGTGGCCACCCGCCTGGTACCGCGTGTATGCCGTTCTCGACACTCTCGGCCGCTACCCGGGCCTGTGGCATGGCGAGGATGCCAGGCCTGAAGACCGTCGGTCACTGGCCGAGCTGATCGCCGCGTCACCACCCTGTCCAGCTCCAAGGGCGGCTCCGGCGTTGTCGTACCACCATCCCCGGCGCGTCACAAAAGCTCCTAGATCACCAGGGCCCTCGTCCGAAACGGAGAGGGCCCCTTTGGCCGGTGATCTTGTCGGTGGAGCTGAGGGGACTCGAACCCCTGACCCCCTCGTTGCGAACGAGGTGCGCTACCAGCTGCGCCACAGCCCCGTGGTGCGGACGAAACGATAACACCGAGACGACCCGAGCCCGAAACCGGTTCGTACGCCGATGACTACGCGTGCTCTCAGGCGTGACGACGATCCAGAACCTCGTCGAGCTCACCCTCGCCGACCAGCCCGTCAAAGCTCGACGGGGGCGTCGCCCCGGGCTCGCTGACCGCCGCGGCGACCGGTTTGGGACGCTCGGCTCGTGCCTTGAGCGTGTAGGTGGGTGGCGGCACCGGAACCGGAGCCCAGCCCGACAGGTCCGCGTTGGCCTGAGACTCGGACACTGCTTGCGACTGCGCCTGAGACTCGGACTCGCTCGGGTCCGCGATCTCGTTCGCGGTCTCATCAGGACTGGCAACCATCGTGTCGACCTGGGCTCTCGGCCGAGAAGCGGCCCGAGCGGGAACGGCGGAGCGAGCGGGCGCACGAGCGGACCTTCTGGCCGCACGCCCCAGCGCGTTGGCCCGGCGATCGGCGCGGTCGGCCACAGCGGCATGGCGCAACCAGGCGAAGTCGACCACCAGCGCAGCGACAACGAGCAGCACGCTCCACCAGGGCAGGACGGAGACGGCCGCCAACGCGGGGACGACCACAACGAGCGACAACAACGCCAGGAGAGACAGACCCCGAACGCGCCGGGCGAACGGGCCGCGCCTGGCGTCTGAAGTCCGCTTCGGGTTGGCAGCAGCCGTGGGGCGCGCGTGGACATGGGGTGTCGGGGGTTGGGCTCGCTTCACGACAACCTCCGCACGAGAGGGACGAGCCGGGCTGACGGAGTACGAGCGTGGTGTCGGTAGCGACAGGTCGGACTCGGGCAACGGAGTGCGACGCTCCAGCACTCGCATCGCCTCGGAGAACCGGTCGACCGACCGGGCTGTGGCCAGGTGTTCACGGCGTCCGACCCAGTGCTGGAGCAAATAGGCAGCCCAAATGGCAATGATGATAAGGAAGATGAGACCGCTGGGCTGCACGAACACGACGTTAGAGGGGTCTACCGCCCTTACAGCGGACCCGCCTCGGTGTGTCGCTGAAGTGACTGGTGTTGCCAGTGATTCCAACGCTCCACCACCGATGAGCCGCCCAGATCCTCGGTGGTCAACGCGAAGGACCGGTGGTCGCGCCACTCGCCGTCGATGTGCAGATAGCGCAGACGCAGACCCTCATCACGGAAGCCCAGCTTCTCGATGACTCGCAGGCTCGCGGTGTTCTCGGGCCGAATGTTGACCTCGACCCGATGCAGCCCCAGACCGACAAACGCGTGGTCGCAGGCGGCAGCGAGCGCCAACGGCATGATCCCCTGCCCGGCAAGGGACTCGGCGACCCAGTAGCCCGCGGATGCGCAGCGAATTGAACCCCACGCGATCCCGAACAGGTGCATCTGGCCGACCAGCCGCCCCTCCGTCTCGATGACGAAGGGCTGGAGCCGACCTGCGTCAGCCTCGCGGTCGAACTGCCGCACCAGCTGGCGGTAGGTCAGTTGGGTGGCGACCCCCTCGGGCGAGGTGGCCTCCCACGGGCGCAACCACTCGGTGTTCTTCGCCCGGAGTGCCTCCCACTCGGTGCGGTCCCTGCCGCGCAGGGCGCGCAGGATCACCGGGGCACCGCCGACCCGACGCGCGGAGATCGTCACCGGCCAGAGCCCGCTGCTCAATGGTCACCGCCCAGGATCTGCGAGAGAGCATGCGCGAGAACGGGTTTGAGCACCGCAAGCCCGTCGCGTACACCACCTGTCGATCCCGGAAGGTTGACGACCAAGGTCTGCCCCGCCACGCCGCTGACTCCCCGTGACAACATGGCCGTTGGGATTCCCGCCTCCACACCTGCCGCACGGATGGCCTCGGCGATCCCCGGGACCAGTCGGTCCACGACCCGAAGGGTGGCCTCAGGGGTGCCGTCGTTCGCGGTCAGGCCAGTGCCACCAGTGGTCAACACCAACGAGGCGCCCGTGGAGAGGGCGGCGCGAAGGGCCACCTCGACATCAGGGCCATCGGCAACCACGACGACGTCGTCCACCGCAAGCCCCCAGCTTCGCAGCGCGTCGGCGATGATGGGCCCCGACCGGTCCGGGTAGACCCCAGCGGCTGCCCGGGTCGAGCAGGTGATGACCACGGCGGATCCGGTCATGACCACAGCAGAGTCGGTCATGACTCCACCCAGTCCCCTGATCTGCCTCCGGACTTGGCTGTCACGCGCACGTCGGTGATCCGCGCATGCCTGTCCACGGCCTTGACCATGTCGATCAGCGCCAGAGCCCCGACCGACACGGCAGTGAGCGCCTCCATCTCGACCCCGGTCCGGTCAGCGGTGCGGACCGTCGCTGTCAGGTCCACCCCTTCGTCGATGACCACGAGATCCACCTCGACTCCATGCACCCCGATCGGATGGGCGAGCGGGATGAGGTCGGGAGTTCGTTTGGCCGCCTGGATCGCGGCGATACGCGCGACCGACAGCGCGTCGCCCTTGGGCACGGTTCCCCCACGCAGTGCCGCGACAGCTGCGGCCGAGAGCAGGACCCGTCCGACCGCCGTAGCCGAGCGGACCGTCACGTCCTTGGTTGAGACGTCGACCATGCGCGCCGATCCGTCGGCACGTACGTGCGTCAGGCGCGGCTCACTCATGACACCTCCACGATCGGCTCCAGCGGGTGGCACAACACCGGATCGCCGGCCCTGATGGACGTGACGTCGGCCGGTATGACGGCCAGTGCGTTCGCACCCGCCATCGAGCCGAGCGCGTGGGAACCCTGCATGCCTGCGATGGCCGCCATGTAGCCAGAACCGTTGTGGGACAACACGATCCGCGTAAACTGCACCTTGCCCGCCGGTGCGGTCCAGCTGTCGCTGGCCACCGCTTTCACCAGCGATGTCTCGTGCCTCAGGCGTCCCGCCATCAGGCGCAACGCGGGGGCTACGAACACCTCGAACGAGACCATCGCACTGACCGGGTTGCCAGGGAGCGTGAACACCGGGACCTCGTCCTCGCCCAGGGTGCCGAAACCCTGCGGCATGCCGGGCTGCATGGCGACCTTGTCGAATCGCATCGTCCCCACACGGGAGAGCACCTCCTTGACGGTGTCGTACGCGCCCATACTGACCCCCCCTGTCGTAATGACGGCGTCGGCGCGCAGGAGCTGGCTCTCAATCGTCGACAGAAACGTCCGCGCGTCGTCGCGCACGCAACCGACTCGGAACGGAATGCAGTCAAGGGCCCGAACCGCTGCGGTCAGCATGAGGCCGTTGCTGTCGACGACCTGACCGAACCGCGGAAGGGTGCCCGCCTCGATCAGCTCGTCGCCGGTTGAGATGACCACCACCCTGGGTTTGGGGGTCACCTGGACCTGCCCGACACCGACTGCCGCGAGCAACGCGATCTGGCGAGGTCCCAGACGGATACCGGCGCGCATCACCAGGTCGCCGGCCTTGACGTCTTCACCCGCTTGGCGCACGCTGTGGCCAACGGGTACCGGGGCCAGGACCGTGACCTTGGCCAGGCCGCCGTCGGTGTGCTCAACCGGTATGACTGCGTCAGCGCCGTGGGGCATCGGAGCGCCGGTCATGATCCGCATACTCTGCCCTGGCGCCAGGCTCAGCGCCTGGGTGTTGCCGGCCGCGATGTCATGGACGACGGGCAACCTGACCGGGGTCTTCTCGCTGGCGGCCGCGACATCGGCCGAGTGCACGGCATAGCCATCCATGGCTGAGTTCGTGAAGCCCGGCAGCGGGACCTCACTCGTCACGTCCTGGGCGAGGACGCAGCCCTGGGCATCAAGCAGGTTCAGGTCGATCGACGGCAGGCGACGCACGGTCCCGACGATGCGAGAGAAGTGCTCCTCGACGGAGATCACGGCGTCGTGCTGTCTTTTTCAGCAACGAATCCGGTCAGCCACGAGGAGAAGTCCGTGCCGAGCTCGGAATGGATCACAGCCAGTCGGACCACTGCCTTGAGATAGTCGAGCCGGTCGCCGGTGTCATAGCGACGACCGCGGAAGATCACCCCGTGAACACCTCCACCGGCCCCGGATGAAACGGCCCGCTCCTGCAACGCATCGGTCAGCTGGATCTCGTTGCCTCGACCAGGGGGGGTCTTGGCCAGGGTCTCGAAGATCGACGGATCCAGGATGTAACGCCCGATGACTGCCAGGTTGCTCGGAGCATCCTCAGGATCGGGCTTCTCGACCAACCCGGTCACGCGAACCACCGATGCGCCTTCCCCTTCCTGTGAAATCGGCTCAACGGCGGCGCACCCATAGAGGTGAACGGACTCCGGTGGCACCTCCATCAGGGCGATCACGCTTCCGCCCCTGGCCTGTCGTACCGCGATCATCGCCTCGAGCAGGTGGTCCCGCTCGTCGATCAGGTCGTCACCGAGCAGCACGGCAAACGGGTTGTTGCCCACATGGTCCGCGGCGCACAGGACCGCATGGCCCAGACCCAGCGGCTCGCCCTGCCGGACGTAGTGGACGTTGCCGAGGTCGGTGGACTTGCGCACCCGCGCGAGACGCACGAGGTCGCCCTTGGCCTCCAGTGCACGCTCGAGCTCCCAATGACGGTCGAAGTGGTCCTCGAGCGCGGCCTTGTTGCGTCCGGTCACCATGAGGACATCGCGGAGTCCCGCACGCGTGGCCTCCTCGACGACGTACTGGATGGCCGGCTTGTCGACGACCGGCAGCATCTCCTTCGGCGTCGCCTTGGTCGCAGGCAGGAAACGGGTGCCCAGACCGGCTGCGGGGATCACGGCCTTGGTGACCCTGCCCCGCGAGGGCACGGATGCTGTCGGCTGCTCGGTCGAGGTCATGGTCCCGACATTAGTCGGACGGTCGCTCGCTCAGTACGACCTGGTCACGTCCCAGACCCTTGGCCTGGTCGACGGCGCTGTCGGCCGCCCGCAACAGCGCGGTGGACGTCCGGGCCTGCGCGGGCCACGATGCCACGCCGATGCTGACACGGACCACGACCGATCCCCCCTCCACCTCGAAGGGCTGGTCGCGCACCGCTTTCCAAACCTTCTCGGCCGCCGCCACTGCTTCTGTCGTGTCGAGCTCCGGACACACAACCGCGAACTCCTCACCGCCGTATCGGGCGACGCGATCGACGGCGCGCACGCTCGCTGCGATCCGCGCTGCCACTGCCGCCAGAACCTGGTCTCCCGCCGCATGTCCGTACAGGCTGTTGATGTCGCGGAAGTTGTCGATGTCCAGGATCATCAGCGAGCAGCAACGGTTGAAGTGCCTCGCACGCTCAACCTCGGCCGTCAGCGTCGTCGTGAGCATCCGCAAGTTGCCAACACCGGTGAGGGGGTCGACCACCGAGAGCCGCTGCGCCTTCCTGTGCAGCAACGCGTTGTCCATCGCGATACCAGCCGGACGAGTGATGGACGCGAGGGTCGCACCGCTCTCACGGCTGTATGCCGGTGAGCCGGGGGTGCGCTCGACGACGATCGCCCCCAACGTGTCGCTGCCCCGCTGGAGCGGCGCGGCCAGGGCAGGCCCTCCGAGCAGGGCTGACTTGTCGGGCGCCTCCGTCCAGGCGGGCAGACCCGTGGACACGACCCTGCCCAGGAGGGTGCCCCCCATGGGAACCCTGCCCGCCGACGAGCGCAGGGACTCGGGCGGCCAGGCCACTCGTGCGACGAGGGAACTCCCCTCGACCAGCCAGGCGGTGGCGCGGACGCTCTCGGTGGTTGACGCCGAGAGCGCGCAGACCGTCGCCAACAGCCCATCGAGGTCATGGGTGCGTTGCAGGGCGTCGCCGAGCCGCTGGACATTGTCGGCGAGCAGGTCGCGGCTGTGCTTGATCTCGGCCAGCTGTTGCTCAAGCTCGCCGGCCATGTGGTTGAAGCTCTGTGCCAGCCGTCCGACCTCGTCGGTTCGCACGACAGGCAGACGCACCGAAAGGTCGCCAAGTGCCACCCGCTCGGCGGCGAGAGTGACGGCCACGACCGGCATGGTCAACTGACGCGCCAGCCACCACGCCAACGGCGCTCCCAGTGCCAACGCGAGACCCAGCAACGCGAACAACAACCATGGAGCGGCTACCCCTTGACTTGACGAGGTAGCCGCGATCACCAGGCAGGGGTGCCCGGCGCCGGCGGCGACGACCTCCTGGGAGCTACCGGGCAAGCCCTCGCGACCTCCGCCCAGCCTCGACAACGCAAACGCCCTCAGCTGAGCGTTGCGCGGGCCCGAGGCGGTCGAAGCGGTCGTGCCTTCGGGGCAGGCCACTGCAAGGTCGACGTCCGCCCCGACCCCGATGTCCCGGAGCCACCCGCGCAACCGGCTGCCGTCCAGCGGGGTCGCCACCACGGCAGTCACGGGCTGAACAGGCCCCAGCCCTGCCACGCTCACGGTGTCTGTCAGAAACGGCAAGAACGTCGTGGGAGCCGCGACAACACGGGCGGGCGGTTGGATCGGCGTCGAGCACCCCTTGATGGGAACCACATCCACCACAGCGCCGTTCGGCAACGACGGCGAACGCACCAACACGGTGCGATCACGCATGATCGAGCCATAACCGGGTCGGCGTTCCAGCCCCCGGCGCAGCGCCGCTGCGGCAGGCTCGCCCTTGGCCACCGCCAACGCCATCAGCTCGGCCGAGTCGCCGGCCCCGACGCAGGACTGAACCTGCAAGGAGGCGACCGCACCTGCAACGGTGAGCAGCCTCGCCGAGCTCTGCTGGCGGAGCCGGTCAGGGACGACAAGCGCAAGGACAAGGGTCGTGCCGAGCAGGAGTGGCAGCAGCACGACGCAGAGAATGAGCGTCAGACGGATTCGCACCGACAACGGGTCCACCCTCCAGACGTGTGCCTCGATGGTGACACACGGGCCGCCCGCACGGTGCGACTCCCCACCAAACGAACGGCAGACGGCGAGGGTACACAATCCGGTCATGAGCGGAACGGCCGAGCCCCCAGCCCCCCTGGACAAGCAGACGCTTCGGCGCCAGCTGCGGGCCCGGCGCAGATCCCCTGCGCATGAGCCGGATCGAGGCGCTGATGCCGAGGCCATTGCGGCCGCGGCGAGCGCGTTTCTGGACACTTTCGCCCTGCCGCCCGAGGGCCCAGGCGGGCACCCGGCATACGGCTCGCAGCCCTGTGTGGCGATCTATCGCTCACTGCCCACCGAGCCACCCACAGAGGCGCTCGCCGAGATGCTGCACACACGCGGCGTCATGGTGCTCGTGCCCGAGATGCTGCCCGACAAGGACCTGGACTGGCATGAGCTGAGGACTGATGGGAGCGAAGGTCCGGGGCTCGGATCGGAAGCGATCGGCGACGCGCAGGTGATCTTCACACCGGCGCTCGCGGTCGACCACAGCGGCACCCGTCTGGGACAAGGCGGCGGAAGCTACGACCGCGCTCTGACGCGGCGCCACCCCCACGCCGTCGTCGTGGCCATCGTCAACGACGAGGAGTATGCCGTGCAGCCGCTGCCCCGGGACGCTCAGGACGTGCGCGTGAACGCCGTCATCACCCCCGGGAGCGGCCTCACGCCGATCCGGGCCTCCGGGTCAGTCATCTGACGCGTCAGTTGCCCGATGCGTCAGGGGTCAACGTCAGGTCGTCACCGCCGCCGGCACGGACTGCCTTCTCGCTGAACGGCCACGGGTAGGTTTCGTTCGCGACCCACGCATCCGCCTGGTCGACGTAGTGATTGTCATACGGGTGACCGGAGTTGCCTGTCTGGTTGACCCACCGTGACGCATCGAGGTCGCCCAGATTGACGACCATCCGCATCGACGGGGCCCAGTTGACGTCGTACCCCTCGCCTGCGTCCCAACCGTTGGCATCGACGATCGAGGAACCACCAGGCATCTGCCAGGGGCCCCGGTTGAACATCGCGCGCACAGGAGCCAGGACGGAATCGCCGCCGAGGATCTTGTGCTCCAGCGTGAGCTGGTGCAGGCGGCCCCATTGCCAGGTGACCGGGGCCTTGCCCAGCTGCTGGGTCAGGTCTTTGCGCGCCTGGACCATGGCCTGGCGCAGAATCTCGTCACGGCCCTCGATCACCCCAGCCGTCAGCTTGTTGTCCCACCACGGGTCATTCGGAGCCTTCAGCAGCCCGGACAGGGCCTGCATCCACCGCGAGCCACCGTCGGCCTTCATGGTGACGCCGAGCTCATCGTTGAACGTCAGCTCCAGGATGTTGCTCCACACCGCGTTGTAGAACGCCGAGGCAGCCGCCGCCTGTGACCGGCCGCTGGGCTGGGTGTAGTCCCACTTGCGCAGCAGGTTCTGCGCTTCCTTGGTGAACGGGTCATCCTCGGCGGCGTCCGGGCTGACGAGCTTCACCGCCAGCAGCGCCTTCACCAGCTCGGGAGCGAACTCGTTGCGGGTGTCGCCCTGGATCTGGGACATCCGCTCCGGCGTGACCTTGGGGGTCGCCGTGATCAGGTCACGGATCCGCTGGCTGCGGTAGCCGTAGTCCCACTCGGTGGTCAGGAACGGGGTCTGGCTGGCAGTGACTTCCTGGTTGGCAGCAACGATGTAGCCCTCGGGTGGGTCGTACGCCGTGGGCATCTGCTCGAAGGGCACGAACCCGGTCCAGTCGTACTTCGGATCCCAGCCCGGCGCAGGCCAGTAGCCCGGCGGTGCCCCCACGGTCGAGCTCGCCCGGATCGGCACCTGACCGGGCGCCTGGTAGCCGATATGGCCCGCAGTGTCGGCGTAGAGGAGGTTCTGCGCCGGGACCGCGAAATCCCTTGCGGCAGCACGGAACTGGGTGAAGTCCTGGGCGGTGTTGATCTTGAAGATGGCATCTGCGGTGCGCCCTGGCAACAGACCAGTCCACGCCAGGGACACGGCATACGTCGAGGGCTCGGCCTTCCCCTCGACGAGAGCAGACTTGCCTGCCTGTGCCACCGACGTGATCACGTCCGAGAGCAGCGGACCGTGAACGGTCTCACGAACGGTCGTGGTGACGTCCTGGCCACCCGCCACCTTGATGGTCTCGGTGTGCTCCTTCAACGGCAGATAGGTGTTGCCCCGACGGTAAGTCTCTCCACTGACCTGCTCGAGGTAGAAGTCGCTGACGTCAGGGCCGAGGTTGGTGAAGCCCCAGCTGATGCTCTGGTTGTGTCCGATCACGATGCCGGGCAGACCGGCGAAGGAGAAACCGGCCACGTCAAAGGGACATGCTTCCGAGACGTTGCGGCAGTGCAGGCCGGTTTGGTACCAGATGCCGGGGATGCCGACGCCAAGGTGAGGATCGTTGGCCAGCAACGGTTTTCCGGTCGAAGAGCGTTCCGGACCCACCACCCACGAGTTGGATCCGACGCCTTCACCGCGCCCGACCATCACAGGCAGCTGGTCAAGTGCCGCGGCCACCTCGCCGTAGACGGTCCGGGCGTCTTTGTTATTCACGTCGGCACGCGGGGAAGGCACCACAGGGGCCGGTCGGACGGCTGGAATGGCAGAAGCCGCGCTCAGGGTCGAGCTGGCCGCGCCGGGACTCCAGGCCTTGTCCGAGAGGATCGGTAGGTGGGACTCGGCCGGGTAGGGCGGGAAGATCTGCGTGAACCGGGCGGGCGTGATGCTCCCTGAGAGCCGTGCGCGGGTGAGCTCGTTGTCGTAGTCACCACGCAGATCCCATGCCATCGCCTTGAGCCAGGCCAACGAGTCAGCCGGCGACCACGGCTCGACGCGGTAGCCAGGGAACTTCTGCCCCAGCACCGTGTACTCCAGACCCATGTTGTCGGGGCTTCCGGCCTGGGTGATGTAGGCGTTGACGCCATCGGCATAGGCCTGGAGGTACTGCCGGGTCGAGGGCGCCAGCGTCGGCAGCTCCGCCTCAGCCACGCGACGCCAACCCATCGTCCGGATCACGCGATCGGTCTCGACGCCGTCCTGGCCGACCATCTCGGAGAGTCGCCCAGCGGTGATGTGACGACGCAGGTCCATCTCGAAGAACCGGTCCTGTGCGGCGACAAAGCCTTGCGCCCGAAAGAGGTCCTGCGCATTGTCGGCGTAGATCTGAGGCACGCCACGGTCGTCGCGCAGCACGGTGACCTTGCTGGTGAGGCCAGAGACGGCCAGCTCACCCGAGGTCTGTGGGAAGGACCGCCGGACGAGGCTGACGCCAACCACCGTGGCGACCACGAGGGCGACGACAACCAGGATCGCAACGGACAGGGATACGCGACGGAAGGTTTTTGCACGGGACACCCTGCGAGACTAGGACACATCCAAGCCGCAACAGCGTTTACCGTCTCCGATCTCGACCTCGCTCTGCTGGTCGGGACCCTCGTGCTGCTGGTCTCCGTGGCTGCCGTGCGCCTCTCGCTGCGATCCGGACTTCCATCACTGCTGCTCTATCTCGGCATCGGCGTGGCCATCGGCGAAGCCGGTCTCGGCATCGAGTTCAACTCCGCAGAGCTGACCCAGGTCCTGGGCTACACGGCCCTAGTCCTGATCCTGGCCGAAGGCGGGCTGACGACCTCCTGGCACGACATACGACGATCGGTCGCGCCGGCGGCGCTGCTTTCGACCCTTGGTGTGTTGGTCTCCGTCGCGATCGTCGGACTGGCCGCGCACCTCGTGCTGCCGATCTCGTGGAGCGTCGCCTTCCTGGTCGGCGCCGTCCTCGCCTCCACCGACGCGGCCGCGGTGTTCTCCGTCCTGCGCCGGGTGCCTCTCCCCCGGCGGCTCTCCGGGCTGCTCGAGGCCGAGTCCGGCTTCAACGACGCCCCCGTCGTGATCCTGGTGCTCGCCCTCGCCGCACAGGCCTCCCCCGGACAAAGCGGCCACGAAGCCTGGTGGCAGCTGCTGCTCGTCGCCATTGCGGAGCTCGCGGGCGGTGCCGTCGTCGGACTGCTGATCGGGTATGCCGGCGGTCACCTCATGCGCCGGATCGGATCGTCCTCGTCGGGCTTGTTCTCGATCGGGGTCGTGTCGTTGACGGTGCTGGCCTACGCCGCAGGGTCGTTGGCGCACGCGAGCGGTTTCCTTGCGGCATACCTGTCCGCCCTCGTGCTGGGCAACATGCGGCTGCCACACCGGGCTGCGGTCCACGGATTTGCACAAGGACTCGGCTGGCTGGCCCAGATCGGGCTGTTCGTCATGTTGGGCTTGTTGGTCTCACCCGCCAAGCTGGCGACGCACATCGTGCCTGCCATCCTGATCGGCCTCGTGCTGCTCCTGGTGGCCAGGCCGCTGTCGGTCATCGTGTCGTTGACGCCGTTCCGGGTGCCATGGCGCGACCAGGCGTTCCTGTCCTGGGCGGGGCTGCGCGGAGGAGTGCCGGTCGTGCTGGCCACGGTGCCGCGTACCGCCGGGACGCCGAACGTCGAGTGGCTCTTCGACCTCGTGTTCGTCCTGGTCGTGATCTTCACGCTGGTCCAGGGGCCGACCCTGCCATGGGTGGCTCGTCGGCTCGGTGTGACGGATGCCGAACGGGCGCTGGACCTCGAGGTCGAGTCGACACCGCTGAACGAGATCGGCGCTGACATCCTGGAGGTGACAGTCGGTCCCACGTCCAGGCTGCACGGCGTCGAGGTGTTCGAGCTGCGTCTGCCCCCCGGCGCCAACGTCACGATGATCGTCCGGGGCGGCGAGGCGTTCGTGCCGACCCTGCGCACCGCCCTGCGTCATGGTGACCAGATGCTGATCGTCGCGACCGCTGAGTCCCGGCTGGCCGCGGAGAAGCGCGTGCGTCAGGTCAGCCTTGAGGGCCGGCTCGCTGGCTGGAACACCTGAGGCACCAGGACTGGTCGGCACGCCGACACGGCACTACCGGGTGCCGCGAACAATCACGGTGGCCGAGTGCGATGTGGCGGCGTCCGCATGGGGCTGGGCCGACTCGAGCGTCGCCGATCCCCGAACCCCGAGGACTGCCGCAAAGGCCACCAGCAGGACGAGGAGCCCAAGCAACACCACGCGGGGGGGTGCGACACGGACTCCGCGCAGCGCCTTTGCCACGCGGATGGCAGAACGTCGATGATGGCCGGCGCCCCGAACCACTGATGTCGAGAACCCTGGCGCCGGGCTTGGGTGAGCCCAATCCACGGCCGCCGGCACACCCTGACGTCGGTGTCGGCCGGTGCCCGAGATCACAGGGGCAGGCATCCCAGGGGCAGGTATCTCGTTGGCTGGGTTCTCGTTGGCTGGGTTCTCGTGGGCAGGTATCGCGGCCGCTTGCACCCCCGGACGTCGGTGGCGGCCGGCAGCAGGCACCTCTGACGCCAATACCTCAGGCTCAAGAACCTCAGGCTCAAGAACCTCAGGCTCAAGAACCTCTGGCTCAAGAACCTCAGGCACCGGCGCGATCGGTAGCTCGCGCCCATGACGGGGCTGCCGTGCCGCTGACACGTGCTGGGGGTCCGCAGCGTCCAGCTGACGGCGGACGGCAGTGGGGGAGGCGTCGTCAAGAAGAAGAAGGATGCCGGTAAGACGCGCGGCGGCAAGACGCTCGGCAGGGAGCCGTTTCGCGCGTCGCCGAGGGAACACTCGGGACGCCAACGATCGTTGGCCCCGCGCGTTCCCCAAGAGACCGAATAGGCTCATCGTTCAACCCCTGTTATCCGCGTAGTCGGCGCTCTTTGTACCGCCTACGTTATGAAACGTACGCTGAGGGGCAGACATTGGTAAGGGCCTGGTCAATTCCTTGCCGGTCCGGACGAACAGACCCAACCGTTGTGATGACGAGTTGATCGGCCAAACAGATGATGGCCTTCCACGACCACATGTGCATCGAGTCCGTCAGGTCACCGGCAGGAGGTTCGGCCGCTTGCAGGTAACGCCGTCCCCCGAGGACTGCCCGCGCAGATGATCCCAGGCCCAGGGAAGCAGGTGCGAACCTGCCCAGGCGGCCTCGGTGAGGGCGACGCGCAACGGGCTCGGTCTCGGCATGGGCGGCGGCTCGGCCCGCCAGTCCTCCACCTCGTATCCGAGCGCCTCCGCCAGCGCCGCGGCGATACGGCGGTGGCCTTCACTGTTGGCGTGTAGTCGATCTGTGTGCCACAACGCCGGGTGGCTCGCTGCAGACGCCGACGCGAGGTCGACGACGATGGAGCCGTAGCGCTCACGACACTCCAGGGTGACCGCGTTCAGGAACTGCAGCCGCCCGCGCAGGACGACCGCCAGCGGCGCGACGCGCGTCATGTCCGGCATCGTGAACGAGAGGACCCGAGCGCCTGTCGCGGCCAGTTCGGCGTGCATTGCGCACAGGTCTTCACGCAGCGCGTCGCGGTCGAGCTTCGGGCGCAGTACGTCGTTGACACCGGCCACCACCACGGCGAAGTCAGGCGCCAAATCCAGTGCGGGCCGCAGCTGCGTCTCGCGAACCTCGTGCGCAGTCTCTCCCCGCACCGCGAGGTTGGCGTAGAGCAGGCCCGGATGCATCACGTCCAGGTGACCGGCGAAGCGATCAGCCCACCCGATGTAGACCCCGTCGGGGCCGGGATCCTCAACGCCCTCAACAGTGCTGTCACCGATCGCAACCAGGCGAAGGGGCATAGCGGTACTCCTCACGATCGCAACCGAGGCCTCACAACCTACCGGGCACATCTCCCTGCGTCGACGAACTCCTTGGCTGCATCGTGCAGCTTGACGTGGGATCTCACGGAGTACGACTGCAACAGCGAGAGCGCCCGTGACACCTCAAATCCGTACCGATACCTCATCACTCCCTGGGCCATGCTGACCAGGCTTTGGGTGGCCATCGCCGTCTCGAAGCCGGCTTATCAGGGAGCGCAGACCCAGCTTGCCAACGCTGGGCGCCCACTGCGCCCAGCGCTGATCGGTGCTCAGGTCGTCGACAGTGACGTAGTCCGCGACCCACATCGGCTCCAGCGACGGCCCGTCGCCCAGGGTGACCTGCATGGCATCGGCCACCCACACGGCCGGAGACGTCCACGCGGGCGTCTGAACCTCACCAGGGTGGGCAGATGCGGGCGAAGGCGACTAGCCAGAAAAGGTGATCTTTGCCCCGGTCATACGCTTCCTTGCGTCTTCCGACTCTGCACTAGGGTGCCGAGATGACCGACCTGCTGCTCAACCCGACGACCTACGACCCCACCAACCTCGACCCCGAGGCGCGACGCCTCTTGCGGGCGACGATCGAGTGGTTCGAGGCACGCGGCAAGACCGAGCTCAAACGGGTCCACCACGAGCGCGAGTGGTACGCCGACTTCCTGGACTTCATGGCGTCGGAGAAGGCCTTCGCAACCCTCCTCACGCCGGGATCGCAGGGTGGTCGTTGGGACACCGCACGCATCTGCGCCTTCGGCGAGCTGCTGGCGTTCTACGGCCTCGGCTACTGGTACGCCTGGCAGGTCACCATCCTCGGTCTCGGCCCGGTCTGGCAGAGCGACAACGAGCAGGCGAAGGCCCGCGCGGCGCAGATCCTGCGGGAGGGCGGCGTGTTCGCGTTCGGGTTGTCCGAGAAGGCGCACGGCGCCGACATCTACACCACCGACATGGTCCTGACGCCCGACGGCAACGGAGACTTTCGCGCCAACGGCAGCAAGTACTACATCGGCAATGGCAACGTGGCCGGCATGGTCTCGGTCTTCGGCCGCAGGGCGGACGTGGAGGGCCCAGAGGGCTACCTCTTCTTCGCCGCGGACAGCAAGCACCCGTCGTACGAGCTGGTCCAGAACGTGGTGTCGTCGCAGATGTACGTCAGCGAGCTCAGCCTCCACGACTACCCCGTCAGCGCTTCGGACATCCTGCACACCGGGCCGGCAGCCTTCGACGCCGCGCTCAACACCGTCAACATCGGCAAGTTCAACCTCGGTTTTGCCTCCATCGGGATCTGCGAGCACGCCTTCTACGAAGCCATCACGCACGCTGACAACCGCATCCTCTATGGCAAGCGGGTCACCGACTTCCCGCACGTGCGGCAGGGGCTGACCGACGCCTACGCCCGACTGGCGGCCATGAAGCTCTTCGGCGAAAGGGCGATCGACTACGTCCGCTCAGCCTCCGCGGACGACCGGCGCTACCTGCTGTTCAACCCGGTCACGAAGATGAAGGTGACGACCGAGGGCGAGCGGGTCATCGACGCGCTCTGGGACGTGGTGGCCGCCAAGGGCTTCGAGAAGGACACCTACTTCGAGCAGGCGGCGATGGACATCCGTGCGCTGCCCAAGCTCGAGGGCACCGTGCACGTCAACATGGCTCTGGTGCTGAAGTTCCTGCCCAGCTACCTGTTGCAGCCGACAACGCTCCCGGACGTGCCGAGGCGGCGCGATGCCGCCGACGACGCCTTCCTGTTCCACCAGGGACCTGCCCGGGGTCTCGCAAAGATCCGGTTCGCGGACTGGCGCGCGCCATACGACGAATTCGCGGACGTGTCCAACGTCGCCATCTTCCGCGAGCAGGCCGAGGGCCTCGTCGACCTCGTCACGAACGCCGGTCCCGACGCGGACCAGGCGAAGGACCTGGACCTGCTCCTCGCGCTCGGCGAGCTGTTCACGCTTGTCGTCTACGGCCAGCTCATCCTGGAGCAGGCCTCGCTCACCCGCCTGGACCGTGACTCGACGGACCAGACGGACCTGGTGGACCAGATCTTCGACGTGCTCGTTCGTGACTTCTCGGCCTACGCCGTGGACCTGCACGGGAAGGCCTCATCGACCAAGGCGCAGCAGCAGTGGGCGCTGGAGCACGTCCGCAAACCGGCGGCCGGCACAGCCAGTTACGACAGGGTCTGGCAGCAGGTTCGCGATCTGGCCGGCAGCTATGAGATGCGCCCCTGAATCGAGGGTCCTTTCGTGGTCAGCGGTTGCTCATCATCACGTACTTGCGTTCGGTGGGTCCGACATAGACCTGGCGTGGCCGGCCGATCTTGAGCTCGGGGTCGGCGATCATCTCGCGCCACTGGGCGATCCAGCCCGGCAGCCGCCCGAGCGCGAACAGCACG
>Ga0209585_10000223_pt1 | contig 22624 bp, 16 predicted proteins | sample NGEPerone_FD_185491 | JGI IMG/M metagenome (GOLD analysis project Ga0209585, IMG submission 185491) | Arctic peat soil microbial communities from the Barrow Environmental Observatory site, Barrow, Alaska, USA - NGEE Permafrost154B-one... | ecosystem: Environmental > Terrestrial > Soil >... | reverse complement strand
TATTGAAATGAAGGAAATACAACAGATGTTCCGGAAATATATTTGGAAAGGCATCAAGTCGGTAGAGATGAAATACTACAAAACAACCATTCAAGATCAACAGATCAGCTAACAAATAGATCGTAAACAATTCTTTTTCGAACGATTTCATAATAAGCTATTTAGGAAATTAGAAAGCCTTATACTTTATTTATAGCGTTGTATTTCAGGCGTTCAATCAATGATTTAATCCAATTAATGGCGGTCAGTTAAGAATGTTTTTTTGGCAAAAATGGATGGTTTGCGGTTTGGAATTGGATGCCTTCTGGTTCTCGATCTAACAATCACGACCGCTATCGTGCAAAATTAGCTCCCGGGATGCAAATTAGAACTTCAGGGAAATCAAGGATTAAATTATTCTGAATTATGGGCGCTTTAGCATAAGAATTCTAAGAAAAACAAAAAAATTCAGATATAACGATAGCGAATATTCCAATTTATATTTTTTCAAAACGCATATATTCAGACATGTATCGTATAATCTGTAAATATTATTTTATAACTATCCACACATTAACTAGCCGTTAATGCTCAATAAAAATTCTTTCTGCTTGTAAAATTATCAACATTTAATCTTCAAATAAGCGTATAATAAATATACTCAACGTAAATTTATTATCTGATATGCAATTTATTTTACAGAGAAGCATTATATTTGGCGCCGAAAACAATATTCAGACCGAGTCATTACAACCCGAAATAAAATAAATAACAGAAAAGCTAATACTACAGTTAAATTATTTTTCTAGTCGGATAAAAAGCAGAGAATACAATAACGGATCACAATATGAAACGAACATGCTTGCAGAAAAGCGCAAAACCAATGGGAATATAGCATGTGAGTTCCATACGACCTTTAAGAATACATTTATTTACGTATGAAACGAGCATGGTCTGGCAAACACAAAATAGGATGTTTAAATTTTTCATGCGAGTTCCACACCGGTGGTATTGTCGAAGAATTGATGCTGCTAATACGAATTGAATATTAATGTCTTACAAAAATTTAAACGTGTGAAATTATTACTATTACTTACATTTTTCTTTCTTTGCACGTCAGTCTCTGCAACAGATTATTATATAAGCGCATCCGGAAATGATACAAATACAGGCCTTTCAACTTCTACTCCCTGGAAGACGATAGCTAAGGTTAATTCTTCAAACTTTTTGGCAGGTGATCGTATCTTATTTCATTGTGGTGATATATGGAGGGAAACATTAACGATTCTGTCATCTGGATCAGCCGGCAGTCCTATCACTTTTGGAGCTTATGGGAGCGGGGCAAATCCAGTTATAGACGGTTCTGATATTGTGTCCAATTGGACCCCAGATAATGCTAATGTAGAAACTGGTGGAGTGTTTGTATCTGGTTTCGAAAATGAAGTAGATGCTTTCACTACCGAATTTGACAGTAAGACCGTTAATGGGGGTAATACTGTTATTGTATCAACGGCAAACGCTAATCATGGGACAAAATCTGCATTATTGACATATAATGGAACATCGAAAACCGCTTGGTTTGCATCCACTTTTACTCCTTTGGCAACCGCTTATTATAGATTCTATTTTTATATCCCTTCTGATTTTAGTTTAGATACAAATGCCGGTATTATGACATTAAGTGAAATATGGAATAAAGGTTGGGGACCACATTTTATGGTATATTTAGAAGCCGATGCAGGTTCCAGAACATCTTTTCACATATCTGCATTTAGACAAAGGCCAACAAATACTCGTGTATATACCGGAAATAATGGCAGTGTATCAAAAGGAGCCTGGCATTATATAGAAATAGAATGGGCAAGAAGTACCACCGTAGGAGGTTGGCAATTATGGATTGACGGAACCTCAACAGGAAGCGATTTTACGCTTAATACTCAAACCTATAACAATTTAGATCAAATTGTGATTGGTGACAGGGGGTCAGGTGTTGGTATTCCCACAAATGGCAGCAAAATATATTTCGATGATGTTAAAATTAGTTCATCCCATGTTGGAGCGTTTTCTGCAAATGAAATCGCTAATGTTTATAATTCCATATTATCTGCACCCACAGATCAAGTCTTTCGGGATGGTGTAAGAGCAATTGAGGGATCATCTAAGGCCACACTTGATGAACACGAGTGGTTTTCTGAAGGGAATACATTATCGTACAGGGACGATTCTGGATCTCCGCAAGGAGCAGCTTACACTATCGAAGCCTCCGTAAGAAATGCCAACATTCAAATTGCAAAAAATTGGGTTGGGGCAAATTACATTACTATTTCTGGATTCAAATTAACTAAAGCAAATTTTAATGCCTTAGATTGGCCAGCGTCTTCAACTAATACTGTCGTAACAGGTTGCGATATAAATTATGCCTATATGAATGGTGTTAGCTCTATCGCAGGAGCAGGAGCAATAAATGTTCTGGTAACACTAAATAACATAAGTTGGAACGGGGCCTGTGGTGTGAATGTCATAGGTTTAAGTCATGATTGGGAAGTAAGCAATAACAATGTATTTAGAAATTGTCAGTATGCAGATGGTATAGGACAGCATAATTGGAACGCAGGTATTCATACGTGGTGTGAAGATGGTTCCATATTAAAGCTGAAAATAGTTCACAATGTTATATATGAGAACGGGAAGTTACCAAATGATACATGGATTGCTGGTATTCGCGGTTGTGGTATTCATATGGATTCGCCTACAGCAACTAATTACTCTGATGGTAATTTTATTGCATACAATAGGATATATGACAATAATTATATGGGTATTCATTTGGAGAGAACAACCTATCAAACCGTAGCCTATAACTTAGTTTATAATCATGCCGATTCTTATGGTATAACATTAACACAATGGGATGGGGCAATAGATAAGCAGGTAAGTTACAATAGGATTTATAACAATACCTGTTATGGAAATTTAACCGGTATTATTGTATTGGGTGCTGGTTCTACCTCTTCAGATGTATGTATTGGTAATAACGTCAAAAATAATATTTGTTTCGGGAATACTTGGCCATATCAATTTGTTGCAGGCTTTGGTGGTCAGAATGATGGAAGAATGGGTTATGAAAACGAGTATTTGTATAATTGTTTTGGCCCTGAAAAAAATGGAGTTATCCAATGGGATAAAGTTGCTAAAACCTATGCAGATATGGAAACTTCTTATGGAAGTTCCACTCATTCAGTTCAGATGGACCCATTGTTTGTAGATGCGCCAAGCGGCAATTTCCATTTGCAGTCCACTTCGCCATGTATAAATAAAGGAGTTAATGTGGAATTAACTAATGATTTTGAGGGGAATACCATAAATGCACAACCAGATATTGGTGCCTACGAATTTTATTTGCTGCCAACACCTATCTACAAAAGTTCTGCAATAGAAAACACCACTCCATCTTTACTGGAAATGACTTACGACATCAACCTTGCCAATATCGTACCAGCCACATCTGCATTTACAGTTCTGGTAAATTCTGCCGAAAGAGCAGTGAATGCTGTTGCAATCTCAGGAACGAAAGTTCAGTTAACCCTTGCCAGCGCGATCGCTTTTGGTGATGTTGTTACCATAGCTTATACGAAGCCTGCGGTAAGTCCGTTACAAACAACTTCGATAGGAATGGCTGCATCTGTCACCGCCAAGGCTGTGACTAATAATATCAGCGCCCCCGTTCCGGCATATGTAAGCGCTGCTGTCGGAAATGCAGCTCCTTCGCTGATCGAAATGACCTATAACCTGGGCCTTGCCAATATCGTACCTGCCACATCTGCATTTTCGGTTCTGGTAAATTCGGCCGCAAGAGTAGTGAATGCTGTTGCAATCTCTGGAACGAAAGTTCAGTTAACCCTTGCCAGCGCAATCGCTTTTGGGGATGTTGTTACAGTAGCTTATACGAAGCCTGCATTGAATCCGTTGCAAACAAATTCGGTAGGACTGGCTGCATCGGTCACCGCACAGGCTGTAACAAATAATATCAGCGCTCCCGTTCCGGTATATGCCAGCGCGATAGTAGGGAATACAACTCCTTCACTGGTCGAAATGACTTATAATCTGAGCCTGGCCAATATTGTATCTGCTACATCTGCATTTTCGGTACTTGTAAATGCTGCCGCAAGAGCAGTGAGTACTGTTGCAATTTCTGGAACCAAAGTTCAGTTAACCCTTGCCAGTTCGATCACTTTTGGTGATGTTGTTACCGTAGCTTATACCAAGCCTGCCGTGAGTCCGTTACAAACAACTTCGGCCAGACAGGCTGAATCAATCATCGCACAGACTGTAACCAATAATGTCAGCGCACCCGTTCCTTCATATGTCAGCGCTGCTGTCGGGAATACAACCCCTTCGCTGGTCGAAATGACATACAACCTGAGCCTGGCCAATATCGTACCTGCCACATCTGCATTTACAGTTCTGGTAAATTCTGCTGCAAGAGCGGTGAATGCTGTTGCTATCTCAGGAACGAAAGTTCAGTTAACCCTTGCAAGCCCAATCGCTTTTGGTGATGTAATTACCGTAGCTTATACGAAACCTGTGGCGAGTCCATTACAAACAACTTCGGCCGGACAGGCGGCATCGGTCACCTCCCAGGCTGTGACCAATAATATCAGCGCTCCGGTTCCGGTATATGTCAGCGCTGCTGTCGGGAATGCAACTCCTTCGCTGATCGAAATAACTTACGACCTGAGCCTTGCCAATATTGTACCTGCCACATCTGCATTTACAGTTCTTGTAAATTCTGCCGCAAGAGCGGTGAATGCTGTTGCTATCTCAGGAACGAAAGTTCAGTTAACACTTGCCAACGCGATCGCTTTTGGTGATTTAGTAACAGTGGATTATACAAGACCTGCGTTGAGTCCATTACAAACAACCTCAGCCGGACAGGCTGCATCAATCACTGCGCAGGCTGTGACCAATAATATCAGCGCTCCCGTTCCGGTATATGCCAGCGCTGCTGTCAGGAATACAACTCCTTCGCTGATCGAAATGACATACAACCTGAGTCTGGCCAATATCGTGCCTGCCACATCGGCATTTACAGTTTTTGTAAATTCTGCCGCAAGAGCAGTGAATACTGTTGCAATCTCAGGAACCAAAGTTCAGATAACCCTTGCAAGCCCTATCGCCTTTGGTGATGTTGTTACCGTGGCTTATACAAAACCTAGCGTTAGTCCGTTACAAACAACTTCAGCTGGCCAGGTTTTATCAATAAGTGCCCAGACTGTGATCAATAATATCAGCGCTCCGGTATCGGTATATGTCAGCGCTGCTGTCGGGAATACAGCTCCGTCGCTGGTCGAAATGACGTACAACCTGAGCCTGGCCAATATTGTACCCGCCACATCTGCATTTACAGTTCTGGTAAATTCTGCCCCAAGAACAGTCAGTGCTGTTGTAATCTCAGGAACGAAAGTTCAGTTAACCCTTGCAAACGCGATCGCTTATGGTGATGTTGTTACTATAGCTTATACGAAGCCTGCATTGAATCCGTTGCAAACAAATTCGGCAGGACTGGCGGCATCGCTTACTGCACAAACTGTGACTAATAGCACCAATCCTACAAGTATTAATGGATCACACTTTGTTCCGGTTTGGCAAGGTGAAAACGGAACAAATCATATGAACCTGATCGTTGTATCAGCAACGCTGGAAAACCTGCCACTATCTGTTGATGACGAAATTGCAGTATTCAGTGGTTCAATTTGTGTGGGATCCAAGAAATTAACCACGTCCATCAATGCAGTATTTAATAATACATTTCTTGCAATCCCCGCGTCCCAGGACGATGGTTCGAACAATGGCTTTATTAATAATGATTCAATTATATTTAAGATTTGGGATCATACAAATCAGCGGGAAATGGGAACGAATGTTGTTAACTATAAGAACGACATTCCAACATGGATTACCAACGGAAAATATTCTGCAGGTGGTACTTCTGTCGTTGAAATTGCAACTTTTACTGAAAATATACAAACCATTGCATTGTTGCAAGGTTATAACCTGATCTCAACCTATATATCCCCTGATGATCCGAATGTAAGTACTGTCGCAAAACAACTGATGGATCAGGGTGAACTGATCAAAGTACAGGATGAAACGGGTAATTCATTCGAGAACTGGGGTAGCTTGGGAGGTTGGATCAATAAAATTGGGTCCTTCGAAAGCACCGAAGGGTACAAGATCAAGGTCGCGAACAATTGTACGCTTCGGGTAACAGGCAGACCCATTGTCCTGCCACTTGATATCCCCCTGAAGTCAGGATGGAATATCATTTCATTTCCCCGTACCGATTTGGTGGATGCGATGGATATTATTCAATCACTGATAGATCAAAATAAATTGATGAAGGTTCAGGATGAAGTTGGAAATTCAATCGAGAATTGGGGAATATTTGGAGGATGGAAAAATGCAATTGGCAATTTTACCCCCGGGAAAGCGTACAAAGTAAAATCGAATGCGGATGCTATTATAACTATTCATGAGAACTACCTTAAATCAGCTGCAATTCCTGTCACAGCAGCTAAAGCTGAATATTTTTTAACGAAAATTGAAGGCAATGGAACGGATCATATGAATATTAACATCGTTGGTCTGCAGGAAGCCGGATTATCCATTGGGGATGAGTTGGCTGCTTTTGATGGCGATGTTTGTGTTGGATCCTTGAAAATTACAAAAAATAATATGATTGACGGAACGGCAGGTTTAGTTGCTTCTGCTTCGTCGGACGCTCAAAAACCAGATGGGTTTAAAGAAGGGAGCATCATCCGGATCGTTGGATGGAATAAGTTGACCAATAAAGAATTTCAGGTTCAGCCAGAACTATTAAACGGGCAACTGAACTATCAAAAAGAAGCAAGTGTTCTTATCAGAATGAAATCATTAACTCCTGATACCAAAATCATTGATGATCGTATCAAAACTGAAGTATATCCAAATCCTTGCAACGGCAACTTTACAGTTCGATTATCCGCGATCCCTGAAACCGGAGGCCGGATTGAGATTCTGGATATTTCAGGCAGAAACATCCTGTCAAGGGGCATCTTAGAAACCGCAGAAGAATTTAACCTGGATCATCAGCAACCAGGGATCTACATCGTAAAAACAATAATTGGCTCGACACAAACAAATCATAAATTAATTATCTATTAGCCAAGTTGTTTTAATTCGAAGAAAGATTCATATATGTGTCATTCGTTTTTCATAACGAGGATGTCACGCCTGCGTTAAGCGTAAAAAAAATCTTGAGACACTGCTTAAAAGGATGGGATTGCTTCGCTTCGCTCGCAATGACAGCTTGGTCGTAGTACCACCTCCTCGCAACCCCGCTCCTACTGATTAATCCAAATCTTCAAACAAATCCCGCCATTCCTGGTTGAATGCATTGATTAAATCCAATTTCTTTTGACGTGAACCTGCTTTGATCTGTTTTTCACGGACGATTGCCTCCCCAATATCGAAAAAAGCCTGGTAGTATACCAGTTCGTCAGCGTTATATTTTGCTGTAAACGAATGGGGATACATCTTGTTTTTATGTTCCCATATCCGTTTTCGTAACGCAGACGTTACTCCGGTATAAAGCACTGTATGGTTTTTGTTGGTTACGATATAAGTATGATAGGTTTTGAATTCCATGTGGGTCTGTCATTGCGAGAAGCGTTCATCACCAGGACTGTCATTGCGAGGAGCGTGTATTATTTCCTTCTTAGCACAATCAAAATGCGACGAAGCAATCCCCCCAAGGAATGTCAATGTGACGAATCTGTCATTACCAGGAGGCACGACGAAGCAATCTCAACTTCTTAAGCAGGGTTCAAAAAACATCGGACCCGGCATCGGTGCGAGGGGATTGCTTCGCTTCACTCGCAATGACAGCTTGGTCGTAGAACCTCATCCTCAGGACTGTCTTTGCGGGGAGCGTGTATTATTTCCTTCTTAGCACAATCAAAATGCGACGAAGCAATCCCCCGAGGAATGTCAATGCTACCAAACTGTCATTACAAGGAGGCACAACGAAGCAATCTCAATCTCTAAAAACATCTCCAAATACTCAATCGCCTCTTTGGGGCGTATTGCACCCGCTGCAAGCACTTGCATCGCAATAGGCCGAAATTGCTTCTCGTTAAGGTACTTTTCGTAAATTTCAATTCCGCCGATCATACGGAAATCAATTTTATTGATCGAGCAGCAAAAAATCGGGTTTTCGATTCCTACCGAATTCAATGCATCCAGCAATTAAAGCAGGTTCATTGTAATACATCCAGCTTCGGAAATGAACTGTGTCTTTTATTCCTTGAACTTAACCTATATTTTTCTTGGATGACGGTCCAAATGAATTTAGTATTGCCAACCAGATACCTGCGCCACATACGACGTGGCTCTTGGGCGAAACGGTAAAGCCATTCCAAACCAAGCTTGATTATCCATTTTGGAGCGCGGTTAATGGTACCAGCATAAAAATCGAAAACAGCGCCGATACAACATATGTGGCCAACCTGCAATTGATTAAAATGCTGATAAGCCCACTTCTCTTGTTTGGGGGCAGTCATGCCCACAAACAAAACATCCGGATGAAACTCATTAATAACCTCTAACATTGCATCATTATCTTTTTTCGTAAATTCTGGCAGAAAGGGTGGGGAATAGGATTGAATCTTTACATTGGGGTATTCATTAGATATCCGTTCTTTAATTTTTGTGAGCGTAGTTTCGGTGCTACCTAAAAAGAAACATTTTCCACCATCTTTTTGAAGCCGTTCCATCTCATAAAAATACAAATCAGATCCGGCAATCTTTTGGAGTTTCTGGCCAGTTAGCCATCTGATAGCCATTACTACACTAATGCCATCCGGAATCAATACATCACTTTTTAATAAAGCCTCATTATAAAGTGTATCGGTTTGAGTCAGATTATAACAATGAGCATTAAGCGTGCTAATTAACCCTTTGGAATTACTAATAGCCGATAATGGTTGATATAATAGGTTGAAATTCTTTAGCACTTTTAGTAGCGTTAAACTATTAAATGATTTTTAATCACATATTTTATCATAATTGGCAACCACAGTTAACTAAATTTTAAAAACTAAAATCAGGAGAATAAGAAAATTCGAACAACCTGTTTTGAGTAGTAAATTTTAGCTGCATTTCAACCAACGTATTGACGATGCGATCAGCTGTATTGCCATCCCATAATTGTGGTCTTGAAGGAAGTCGTTTAAGTGTAAGAAAGCGAACAAACTCTTCCCGGATTCTGTCTATATTATTTCCCACAAGCACAGAGGCACCACCATTTTCGCATAAAGTTACAGGCCTTTCAGTATTCCATCGTAATGTAAGGCATGGAGTACCTAAAACACAACACTCTTCCTGGAGACCACCCGAATCTGTCAACATCATTTTAGCACCCATGTTAAGTCGAATCATCTCATGGTAACCAACCGGTTCAAGCAAAATAAAGGAAGGATGGTTAATTACTTTATCCCATAACCCAAGTGCTACTAATTGCTTCCTGGTTCGAGGATGAATCGGCCATATTAGCAATAGGTCATTTGTAACTTCGTTTAAAAAAAATTCTATCAAAGGGATAAAAACTTCTTTTGAATCTACATTTGAAGGTCGATGAAGAGTCATTAAAGCATAGTTAAAATCTTCAGGTAACCTCTTTGAATTGGAAGATCCTTCTATTAGGTTTTCTTTAATAATAGTTTTAAGTTTGAGGTTTTCTGACTTTCCCCTATTCGCTTCAAGTGTATCAATCATGATGTTGCCAACAAACTTGATTTTTTCGTCTGGAGTACCTTCTTTTCGAAGATTCTCTGATGATATGATATCAGGAGTAAATAAAAGATCTGAAAGTCTGTCAGTAACCAACCGATTGATTTCCTCGGGCATGGTCATGTCCCCAGAGCGTAAGCCTGCTTCAATGTGGCATAGTTTTACATTTAATTTTTTTGCAACAACAGAGCATGCGAGGGTTGCATTTACATCTCCTACAACGACAACCCAGTCCGGTTTTTGTACAAGAAGGACCTTTTCAAATGCAACCATAGTATACCCTATCTGTTCTGCATGGCTACCAGATCCGATTTCAAGGTTAATATCAGGATCCGGAATTCCTAAGGCAGTGAAAAATGCTTCTGACATTCGAACATCGTAATGCTGGCCTGTGTGAACCAGAATATGTCTTATACCATCTTCATTTTCAAGATTGTATTTTTCTATTGCACGAATGAACGGGGCAATCTTCATGAAATTTGGACGGGCACCCACTACTGATAAAATCTTCATTGTTATTTTGTCTTTTACAATTTTTTAGTAATTAATTTTTTGCGTAATTTTTTGTGTATAATCGAATGTGTTTCTGAAGATCATTGTCATTTTCAAACCTATTTCCAATTTTTTTTGCTGGATTACCACCATAAATGGAATAAGGCTCAACTTCTTTAGTTACAATTGAGCCGGCGGCAATAATACTACCAATTCCTATTTTTACTCCGGAAAGAATGATTGAACCTAATCCAATCCAGACATCATCTTCAATAATAATCTGCTGATTGATCCCTTTCCAGTTATAATTTGTATCTCGAATTTGACTTGCTAATCGCATTGGTTCCCCTATTTGTTGATAATGATGGTCATATCTTCCTATTAATGAAACGTGATTTGCCAGAATAACATTATTACCAATTATTGTATCACATTCAATAATAGAATATTTTCCGATATAAAAATTTTCACCAATTATAATAGAATGTTTTGCCCATAGAAATACTCCACGACCAGAGTGAAAATTTGGTCCGATCTGATATTTTCTCCAAATAGTTTTTACGATGAGAAAGCAAATGAATTTTTTAAGGATCAGTATTAAATGTGAAATTCTTATAGGTTTCATAATTATATTTAGCTTGCAATATTTGTGTAATGAATAAATTTATTCATCATACTTTCAACACTGTGGTTAGAGAATATGAAAGACTCAGATTTACGACCCATTTCATTCCAGTCATCCAAAGTTTTCGAAAAAATATAATTATAGGCATCAAATAAGTCTTTATAAATATAACCTGTTTCACCTTCGATTACTAAATCTTTTTCCGCGCCATCAGCACTATTGCATATTACAGGTACACCAAAAGCCATGGATTGATTAATTGAGAGACCTCCCAAACCAGGAAGAATTGAAAAGTTAGCTAACTGATAGTAGGGTTGTAATTGATCCAGCTTTTTATATCCCACAAAGATGTGATTCGTTCCTTCAAATATTGCTTCCAATTCAGATTTATATTTAGATTTTCCATCTCCCACAATTATTAAGTAGTATTTTTCACCAAGCATTCTTAATAGCTCAGCCATTGATTCAATATTCTTACTAGGAAGAAGTGTTCCAACAAAGATTAAAAAGGTATAGCCGACTTCTGATTGTTTTCGAAGCTCAATTGGGATCTCACAAAAAGAATCTGACTTTATACTTTTTATTTTTCTAGTGTCATTAGTATTATTCAGAATTATAAGTTTGCTTTCATCAATTCCCAATCCTTTAAAGTACTTTTTACTTTGTGAATTATATCCATAAATGTATAAAGAATGCTTAAGAAGAAATCTATAAATTCTCATATAAATTCTTCGTTGTAATGAATGACCGAAATCAGCATAACCTTTGCCCAAATCCCATATAATATAATTTTTTTTGAAAAATTTACAATACAATAGTACCTGAAGATTATTTATTGTGTTTTTCCCTCCTTCAGTGACTATTATTCCAGGGTTCATACGAACAAGACTAAAGAAAAGAAACGGGAAAATCACATAATTCTCACCTATGAGAAAATAAAATATTTTCTCATAGAATGTTTTCTGTTTGGCTATATCATGCACCTTCACCCGACCGCTTGAAGAAGTGGCATTGATAAGTTTAAAATCAAGTTTTATATCGGATAAATATTCAAAAAATCCTTCACGAAAACTATAATAGAACCGTTGAACGATAAGAATTTTTTTGCTCATGATAATGATATTTTAATCGTTATAAATTATTAATATCAAATACTTTCGACCATACTTCAAGATTAATAACTCGCCAATATGGGAATTTTGGATATTTCGAAGGATTTTCAAATACATGAATAATTTTATTGGCATCCCATATTTTTTTTGACTTAAAACTGGATGAATTTAAAATATCGAAAATATATGATTTAAGGATTGAATCGCTTGAAATATTTCCATTAAATGGGGTATTAAATCCAATTTTCTTGCGATTTTTTGTTATCGAATCAGGTAACGTTGTTCCAATAGTTTCTCTCTGAATAAGTTTTGATACACCATTTTTAAACTTCAATTCATTAGGAATTGAGAATGCAAATTCCATCAACCTGTAATCCATAAATGGGGACCGAATTTCGATTGATTGTTGCATGGAAGAAATATCTTCATAGTGAAGAATATTGTTAAGCCCTTGATGATTAATCTGGTTTAAAAGATAGTTTCCAAAATTATTGCCTCTAAACGAGAAGTGATATTCTGATTGATAATGCTTATAATTATCTTTTATAAAATCCTTGCTTAAGCAGTGTATGGATTTTTCCTGATATTTCGCCCTTAAATAAGAAGAAAATGTTTGGTTCAATGTTGATTTAATCATTTGAATAATTAAAGTCGTTTTAGAAAATTTATTTAAAGTATTTAAGGAATGAAATTCTTTAAGGAAATTTCCGTTGCCGGATAATAATTTGTCTGTTAAATGAACACCGAAAATATTTCTTACATAACCTGCATAGGCTTCATCGCTTCCCTGACCATTTAATACCACTTTGATTCCCCTTTGTTTACATGCTTTCATTATGTTTTGATGGGCAATGCTAGTAAATGAACCTAATGGGTGATCCAAACCATATATAGTCTTTTCAAAATCATTAACCAGAGAATTTGTATCAATAAGCATTTCATGAAGCTTGATATGGCGGCATGTTTTTATAAATTCTCTTGCTATCGCGGTTTCATCATCCTTAAAATTGGGGAATGACGCAATAAAGGCCTGAACATCATTCTGCCCCAACTCTCCTTTTTCTATTAAATTATCAGTAACTCTTGCGATTGCAGTAGAATCAAGGCCACCACTAAGGAGCAATGCAACGGGAACATCGCTTCTGTATCTAAGTTTAACAGCATTCTCAAATAATTGGGTGTATTCTTCATGAAAGTTTAAATCCTTATTGTGTTCATAAAGATTTTCCTTCAACTTCCAGTATTTATTATAAGTACACTTGCTATTTTCATAGACCATATTTGTTCCTGGCAGCAATTCGTAACAATTTTCTAAAAAAGTTTCTCCGTCACTAGTCCTAAACCCATAAGCGAGGTATTCATACACTTTGCTTAAATTTGCATTCTTCAGGTTACAAACGCTATGAATGGCTTTTAATTCACTTGAAAAGAATAAATGATCAGCCTTAATATAATAATAGAAAGGCTTTACCCCTAATCGGTCTCTTGAACAGAATAGTTTATTTAATCTGAAGTCATAAATCGCAAAGGCCCACATGCCATTAAACTTTTCAACACATTGTTCCCCATACTCTATATAGCTTTTTAAAATGACCTCCGTATCACCATGCGTCTTGAAGATATACCCCTTTTTTACTAGCTCATGCTTTATTTCTAAATAATTATAAATCTCCCCATTAAAAACAATTACAACTTGTTCATCTTCGCTCAACATGGGTTGATTTGCAGAATTTGAAAGATCGATTATACTAAGTCTCCTAAACCCAAATCCGATTGAATCTTTTACAAATATTCCTGTGGAATCAGGACCTCTGTGAAATATTAGATCATTCATTTTTTGGAGTTTGTCCCTAAACAAATTATTATCACTATTTTCAGTTAACGAAAATATACCGTTTATGCCACACATAGAATTGGTATTTTGGATAGATTATAAAAAAAGTTTTTGTTTTAAATACTCAGTCAGTTTTGTAGCCTGAATTAGTTCTTAGCAGGAATATTCTATGCACACACACATCGCCATTATGCCTATGATCACTTTATTATGATTCCGCTTAAAAACGGATTTTTCTTAGGGTATTAAGTAAGGTTTACTTTACTATTTAACTCAGGTAGTACTCTTTCAAAATCACTCTCAAATTCATCTTTCATAATGAAGCTAATAATATCTTTTTTTTGTGCTATAATATTATTAATATCTCTTATTATCAACACATTATTATTAGTAGCCAGTCCCAATTCATTAATACTAGTGATATGATCAGATACAATTAATTTATTATAATATGAAAATGCTTCAATTGGAGCTATACCAAAAGTTTCCATATATGAAAGTTGCAAATAAATATCTGATTTTTTCATGTACTCAAACAGATATGGTTTTTGGACTTCAGGAAATATAGAAATCTTGTGCGAAAAGTTAAAATCTGTAGCCATTTGATTAATTGTATCGTAGAATGGTCCTTTCCCAATAATTGTCCAAAACCATTTAATTTTAGCATCTTCTAAAATTTTTAAAATAGCAAACGATTCTTCAAACCCCTTTGCTTTTATGAGATTTGCAACAGTTAATAGCTGCAATATAGGAGATTTCGTTTTGGAAATTTTTAAAGTATTTATGCTAAACTTAGGGTAATCAATTTCAATTATTGGGATTGTACCTTTTATTTGCTTTTTATAGTCGGAAAATATTTTTAGAAATGATTGCTTGGTTGATTCGCTATTTGCTAATATTTTATCGTATTGAGCGATCCTTCTGGAAGCAAAATATCGGACAAACTTTCGATACAATAACCAATTGTCATGCTCTTTTAAAATAATTTGATTGTTAGGAAATTGCTTCTTTATCCAGGAAATATTTAACCCCGTATGAAGCATATTATGAACGGTAATTTGATCAAACGCTTGTTTTCTAAATCTCGATTTTTTAAAAAGGAATAAGTCTTCTTTAAAAACAAAAGGCTTTATGAATGAGAAATAGGGAATAAATTCAATATTCGGATTTTTGGCTACAACTTCTTTTATTTCTTTAATCTGATGACTTATAAAATCTACCTGCTTTTTAAAATTAAATAAAAATCGACGTTCATAGGTTATTCTATAAAGAATAATCATTTTAACATCAATCCCCTTATTTGAAAAGAACCGAAAATCATCGTATGCAAAAATTCCTGATCGCTGATATGAGGGCGTTGGTATTGAATCCGTAATAATTAATTTCATCGTGTGATTATGATAGGTTTCTATATCTTATTATTTGGAGGGGATTATCATTGATAAATACAAAATCATGATCAACCTTGAATGCAAAGAACCTATCTCTAAATATTGAGCGTTTGATAGTATTCCTAATAATTTCAATTTTAAATTCCCCAAAAGGATTTAATTTGCAATTTCAAAAAGTTTAAAAAATACCTTTTGCTTTTTATAATTCCATAATTTTTCCTAATTAATAGAGACTCTTTACTTGCTTTTAGGGTAGAAGAAACTCCACCTGTCCTAAAATTAGTTATAATAATGTCAAGGGGGTAAAAATGAATCTTATGCATTGTATATCTAATAAATAGATCCAAATCAGAGGATATTTTATAATTCAAATTAAAAATACCAAAATCTTTATATATATCAGAACTAACAAATGTTGCCGGATGGGGTATCATTTGTCGATCAAGAAACTCTTGATTTGTCCTTTCTAAAAAATACTCCTTTTCGTTTAATATATATCGTATTATACCATAATAAACCCCCGATCCACTTGCAGCAAAAGCCTCTGACATTTTCTCCAATGCATTAGTTTCATACCAATCATCAGCATTAACAATCCCGATCAAATTACCTTTTGCCAACTTGATACCCTTATTCATTGCATCATAAATACCAGAATCATGTTCTGAAATAAGTTTTATAAATGGAAACTTAACCATATATTCTCTCACAATCGTCAATGTTGAGTCAGTTGACAATCCATCTATAATTATATATTCTCCAGGTAATAAGGATTGATTACATACACTATCCAGCGTTTGTCTTATTGTCTTTTCGCCATTATAAACTACTGTAATAATCGATATCATTTTATAGATTTTATATACATGCGGGAAATTAATAGGTCATAAATAAGAAATAAGCCAAAGCTTTCGAGATAACTCATAGATGAGCCATTCAAAAAACTTAAAAGGACATAAATAATAAATAGGAAATGAGCTTTTGAAAAATCATCAATTTTTAATCGCTGTAATTTAATATTTATTAAGCCCCAATTTACGATGATAATTAGAAATAGTGACAATCCGACGAAACCTGTTATCCCTAATAAATTGGTAAATCCATTGTCAGGAGAACCAGCAGTAAAATCGGCAAATTTATATAAACCCAATAAGTTTGTATTAACAAAACCAAAACCAAATAAAGGATTAAAATGAATTACATTATCTAATATATTATAAAATTCCATTGTCCTAACTTTAAAATTACCAGTGCTTTCAACGCCAACATCAGTAATTTCCCGACTTCTTTCTAACAAGGTTAAATAGCTTCCGGTTTCGAAAAAATTCAATGCATTCAAAATAAAAAGACCCAGTCCAAAGAAAAAAATGATGTAAAACAGATTGGTTTTCCGATTTTCAGAAATGATATATGCCATAACAAAAATAATTGCCGCACTAATAATTATTCCTCTTGTTAGAACAGAAACCATGCAAACAAGATAAATGAAAATAAGGAGTAAGCTAATAATAAGGTTACCTCTTCTATTAAAAAAATCAATTAAAGAAATACAGTAAAAATACATTAAGAAATATGGGAATGCCGCAAAATTGCGATTAACCTCACCTATGTCCGATTCAATTATTTCATATGGTTCGTTTGCATAAAAATCAATACCGAAGTAATTATAGACGATGTACAATGCAGAAAATACAATTGTAAATATCTTCAGGAACTCAAATACCCTTTTAAACTTTCCAATCGGATCATTGTAAAGTAAAAGGTAAAAAACTAAAATTGAAATTCCATACAAATAACCTCTTCCAATTTTTATGGGCCATTCAAATGAACCTTGTAATTCGACTGAATAAAAGAAAAGAAACAGGTAGTAAATTATGTGGATACATATTAGCAATAGTAAACCATATATAGTATTAAATATAGGATCAGAAAATCCTTTTTTGTATGAAACAATGAGCAGAATTAGAATAATTAAAGACAAAAGAAATCCGTAATCAGGAAATTTAATAACACCATGTTGAGCAAAATCTTCCCAATCGAGCAATCCGTTTATCTTGGTGTAAAATAGAAAGATCATTGGGATAATGTAAACAATGTCCTTTCTAATAAGATATATGAATAAGGATATGAATGAGATAAAAATAAGATATTTTTCCATTAAAGCTGTTGAAGTCTATCTTTTCTGAGGAATTTATTGCAAAATATAAAGTCTGAAACAATCCTTTTCTAAGTACATTTTCTTAAAAATCTTGCTGGATTTCCCGCCCAGATTTCATCCTCTGGTACATCTTTACTTATAACACTTCCAGCACCAATTATAGCCCTATTTCCAATTGTAACTCCCTTTAAAATGATTGAGTTTGCACCTATAAAAACATCATCGCCAATTATTATCGGTGCTGATTTTATTTTTGTTATATCATTAAATTTGCGGGCTTCAAATTCTAAAGGATGAAAATCGGTATCCCAAATGAAGACATTCCCGCCACAATTAACATATTGGCCTATCAAGATTTTATTAGAACAATAAATTGAAACACCTGAAAAACCTGAATTATCGCCGATCGAAAGCAATGCATTATTGCTAGCAGAAATTGTGACAGGCTTATTAATTCCCACATAATTATACTTTGTAGCTGATCTGAATATTATATTATTCCCAATATTTACGACAGACGTTTTTTGAATTGACAAATACAATTTGCCAAATATTTTGAGATTTTTCCCAAGTATAACATTAGGATATCGCAAGCCAATAAAGCATATATAAATAAAGGTGTTAATTATACTTTTTATTCGATAATATTTTGCTCTCATGCGTATATTTATAGTGTAATTGGAGTTATTTAATTCATGCAAATCGTTATAAAGCAATTTAAAAATTCATAATTATTCCTTGTATTCAAATGTCTAAATCTAATTTACGATCTTCGTTAAAAATTTGGCGGGATTTCCAGTCCAGATTTCATCAGCTGGAATGTCTTTGAAAACAATGCTTCCTGCGCCAATAATAGCCCGGTCACCAATTGTAACTCCTTTCAGAATCATCGAATTTGCCCCAACAAAAACATTGTCACCAATAATTACAGGTGCGGATTTAATTTTAGTTTCATCGTGATTTCTCCGTCCTTTAAATTCTACCGGATGGAAATCGGTATCCCAAATGGTAGTATTTCCACCAAAATTACAATATTTACCTATTACTATCTTTTTGGAAACATATATAGCAGTACCCGTAAAGCCACTATTATCTCCTACCAACAGTTCTGCATTCTTTAGTACAGTTATGGATATTGGCTTATAAAATCCTAAGTCGCTATGTGATGCGGCCCGAAACACAACATTATTTCCAATATTTATCTTCGTATCGCAATGAAAAGATATAAACATCCGGCCAATGATTTTGATATTCTTACCGATTTCAACATTGAGGTACTTTAGTTTTATGTAATACCTATATTTCAGGGTATTTATTACATTTTTCGCGTTGTAATACCTTCCGTAAAACATATCTTCTGCTTTATATTTTGCAGCCTAACTTTTGAATAAATAGAACTAATAGATCAATTCACCTTTGGGAATGTTGACATAGTACTTTTCTCAGAAAAGCGAGGTTTATTTGTGGTATTTTGTCAAACAACGAATAACCAGTTTAGCCTCTTTTTAACAAATGGAATATATCCAAAATATAATTCCAAATCATTATTACTAATCAGTTTTTGCGTACGAGCAAAGATTATAAATGATAATCCCACTGTAACAGGGTAGATTACCAAATCTAAGATGCTTACCTGAATAAAATAACGAATTGTAACACATGCAATGGTACATGTGCTTCCAAAGATTAATAGTTTTAAATAGTAAGGACTTTCTTTTCGAAATTTTACCCCAAGATATTTGAATTGATAATAATTCCCAAAAAAATACGAAGCCAAAAAAGCAAGAGAATTTGAGAACAGAATAGTATATAGTCCGATAATCCGATGAAACATTAGAAAAAATAAAATATTTACAATAACCAACGAAAATTGTATCCAAATATTTTTATCTGCTCTGTCTTTGGCTGCCAAATACTGATAAATTGGCAGAATTGGTGGAGAAAACATTAACATTGAAACTGTTAATATAATTATAAAAACGGAGGTTTGTTCATAATTCTCATTCCCAAGCCAAAGTTTAGTTAAAATTGTCAAAGTGAAAATTAGGATAATGCATATAGGAATTACAATAAGTTGAATTTTTTTTGAAAAGTCAAATACCTTATTTTTAAGATCATAATTATCGTGACTATTGGCAATAAAAGGCAAAAGTGGATAAAACCCTTTCGAAAAGAGTCCATTAATTTGACCTTTAATTTTTATTCCGATCTCAAAAAGAGCAACTGCATGTAGGCCTATAAAATTTGATAAAAGAATTTTTGATAATGGTTCAAACATAAATCCGGTCAGGCCGGCCAGGTATATCTTAAAGCCATAAGTCATCTGTTTTTTTGCTGTTTTTTTAAAATTCTTAAATAAACCATTTACTTCTAATTTCCCCCAAATACGTCTTGAAAAAACCATGACTAAAACAAGCCAAATTATGGATGAGCTAAGTGCAATCATCCCTATATCAGATAGGCGGCCGCCATAAGAAACTGCTATTATCAATCCTCCCCAGTATGTTAAACTATATATAAACTGACAAATAGATGTAATATATATTTTTTGCTTTGCATCAATTATCGCAGTATAAGATTGACCAAAAAGCAAAAGTGAATTTGCAAATACTAAGAAGAGTAAAAGATTTTTTGCTTCGACCTTATATTCAATTGGGATTGAAAAGACATTCTGGATAATGTAATCACTAAGAACAAAAACAACAAAGGTAAAAATAGCTGCTAACATAAACATAATTATCTGGGCGACAATAATATCATGATCCGACTCTCTACATTTTCCTTGTTTTGCAACATAAACCAATAAAGCGCTGTTTAAACCAAAATTAGTTAATAGATTTAGATTACCAACAACAGAAACTACAGCAAAAATACCATACAACTCCATTCCAAGTTTATGAATAAAAATTGGCACACTTATTAAAGTTAAAACTGCTGTTAGGATAAACTGAATTATTCCTATAAATGAATTTTTTACTAAAAGCTTATTAGTCATAAGGGAAAATCTATAAATTAAACACAAGATGCATCTTCCGAAGGTCATACTGGGTCACCCTAATGTCTTACTTGGTCGCCCTTTGGTTAATCTGGAGAAAAATGAAAAAATTAAATGAAAGGCGCACACGTAAAGGCGTTTCCCGGTCACCTCTACGTGCACACAGTGCGCCCCTGCTATTTATTTTTCACTGGATGCTGCAGAATATCCTTACTTTCCGTTTTTTTTGGTTTGGATGCTCTACGTACCAATATTTCAGATCCTCGAGAAGTATAATCTTTTAACTTAGCTGGATCAGTTGCCATGTTGAGGCCGTCTCCACCTTGTTCCGAAGGTCGTACTGGGCGTTCCTTTGGAAAATCGGGCGGAAAATAAAAGAATTAAATGAAAGGCGCACACGTAAAGGCGTGGTCCGGCCACCTCTACGTGCAGGTGTTGCAATGGTTTCACCTGCATATGCGCCTCTCTAAATCTTTCTATTTTTCATCCATTGCTACAGGATCTTCGCCTTTATCCTTACTTACTTTTTTCCCGGGTTTGGATGCCCGGCGTACCCGTTTTTTCAGATCCTCGAAAGTATATTCCTGCAGTTTTGCCGGATCGGTTGCCTTGTAGAGTATCTTCCCAGCAATAAGTATTTCATTAAGCTGATCAAACAATCCATTCAGCAATCCTAAATTGCTTTGCACAATCCTCTTTCGGTTGTTGAAAATTTTTGTTTGTTTCGACTTCAGAAACGGGCTTTGCAGAAGGTCTTCGAACTAATGGTTACTGAAGTCAAACTAATCCTTACTGAAGGTCAACTAATGCTTACTGAAGTCAAACTAATCCTTACTGAAGGTCAACTTTAGGCCGCTACTTAACATTCTCATAGAGACGCGGCCATTGGGTAGAGACAAGGCGTGCCTTGTCTCTACCTTCCTTTCATTTTTCTGGCGCTGTTGGTTCGCCGCTGTCTGGTTTGTTTACTTTACGGACGCGCTTTTTTAGTTCGCTAAAGGTATATTCCTTTAATTTTGCGGGATCAGTGAACTTGTACAACATTTTACCTTTCGAAAGAATTTCGGTAAGCTGATCATATAAACCATTCAGCTCACCTAAATTATTTTGTACGATGTTTTGGCGGTTACTGCCAATTTCATACTGTTTTTGCTTATCATCCGAAACCTGGGTATATGCCGAAGCAAACTTGCCAATGAGCTCTTCTTTGAGACCTTTCGTGGCGAGAATCTCTTTATACTTCCCAATGTTCTCATTCACAGTATGCAGATTTTTAATTACGTTCTCAGTATCTTTTTTATAGATGCCCTCGCGCAATTCTGTTAATCCAAAATCGGCTGGCGTATGTTTCAACGATGCTTCGACCATTTCAACATATCCCGTCAGGCGGTTAATGGGGTCAATCATGCTATCCATGATTGAATAGAACCGTTCAGTAATAATTCGTTGTTCGATGATTTCAGATTTTGGCTCGACAAGTTCGGTTACAACCGCGATCTTTCCAATAAATGAATTGTAATACTTATCATCAAACAATGGCGAATAGGCATTAAAATCAGCCAGATCGCGTTTAAAACTAAATGCTGCAAAGTAACATATCCGAGGTAATTCCTCGTCTTTGCATTTGTACTTCCGGAAAAAAGGTGCTGCCATAATTTTAAAATTTAGATTGTTTATAATAATACAAATTGAAGATCAGCGGAGCTAATTGAAAAGATTTCACGGAATAAAACAGATTGCACGGGATAAAAAGGATGACACGGATTTAAGCAGATTACACGGATGCAGGATGCATTGAACCGGGTGTGATTAAAGAAACTGACAATTTGGCTTTTTGTGTGTTTAAAATATAACTGACAACCATATATTTAAGCGTTGTACCTTCATAGAAAGGAGAGCCCGATGGGATTAAAGCCATCTAAATTTGTCAGAAAAATATGGCGAAATAAGGCTAATCTTTTTTGTTTTCCAAATTTTCTAATATATCGCTGGCAATGATCACAGGAAAGAGGAAATGTAACAATTCATGACACTCCAGGCATCACATAGGGAGTCACTCAATGATAAATTTGTATAACAATCGTAATTACACCAGCGGGAAATTTGCCTTTAACCTTACTTCTATGAAATTAAAATAGTGGGTAAGTCTTAATCGTTATAATGATATTTGCAGGATAAAATCAAAATCCCGGTTTCATTTACAGTATAAA
>Ga0209585_10000222_pt1 | contig 22642 bp, 17 predicted proteins | sample NGEPerone_FD_185491 | JGI IMG/M metagenome (GOLD analysis project Ga0209585, IMG submission 185491) | Arctic peat soil microbial communities from the Barrow Environmental Observatory site, Barrow, Alaska, USA - NGEE Permafrost154B-one... | ecosystem: Environmental > Terrestrial > Soil >... | reverse complement strand
AAAATATTTTTAACTATATCGGCTTTCCTGCCTATATGAAACCTCATGCCGGCGGCGGTTGGAAAAGTGTTTATAAAGTGAATAATGTGGATGATTTCTTTACCAAACATGGCGAAACCGGAGAATTGGTTATGATGCTACAGGAAGAGATCATTTTTGATGAATATTACCGTTGCTATTGTATAGGTGGAAAAGATGTACGCATTATGCCTTATGAGCCGCGTAATCCACATCATCTTCGTTACGTTGCCGATTTTAAACCAGATCAAAACAGGTTGGATTTAATGACAGGTATCGTTTTGAGAATTTGTAATTATTTGGGTTATGATTTCAATACGGTTGAATTAGCTTTACGCGATGGAGTTCCCTATGCCATTGACTTTTGCAATCCTGCCCCCGATGCTGAGGTAACCAGTGTAGGCCAGGAAAATTTTGATTGGGTAGTAGAAGCGGCAGCCAATTTTGCCATTGAAAAAGCGCAATCGCAGGAAGATGGAAAAGACAATTTAACGTGGGGAGAATACATAAAAAAAAGTGTGGAAAGAAAATCTTTAATGTAAATAATGTTGAAATGTAAAACTATGAAAATTCAAAATCAACCAATCAATCAACCAATTAACTAGCACTTATGGCAGGTATTTCTTTCAAACATTTCACGCTGGGCATCGAAGAAGAATACATGGTAATAGATCCTGAAACAAGGGAATTGAAAAGCCATGAACAAAAGATTGTGCATGAAGGCGAAAAAGTGATAAAAGACAAAGTAAAAGCGGAGATGCACCAGGCCGTAGTGGAAGTGGGCACCGATATTTGCCAGAATATTGATGAGGCTTTTATGGACGTGGCCACACTTAGAAAAACCATTAGTGGTATTGCAGGCGATCTGGGGTATTGGGTAGGCGCTTCCGGCACTCATCCTTTCAGCCATTGGGAAAGGCAATTAATTACAGATCATATTCGCTACAATGATATAATAAAAGAATTGCAGGAAGCCGCGAGAAGCAATTTGATCTTTGGACTTCATGTACATATAGGAATGGAAAGTCGTGAAATGGCAATACACATTGCTAATTCTGCAAGGTATTTTTTACCGCACGTATATGCATTAAGTACCAATTCTCCATTTTGGGAAGGAAGGCAAACAGGGTATAAATCTTTTAGAACAAAAGTATTTGACAAATTTCCACGTACGGGCATACCCGATTTTTTTGACAGTATAGAAGCTTATGATAATTATATTAAGCTTCTGGTAAAAACTAATTGTATTGATAATGCAAAAAAAATTTGGTGGGATTTAAGAGTGCATCCATTTTTTAATACAGTGGAGTTTCGCATTTGTGATGTACCAATGACGGTGCAGGAAACTATTACCATTGCAGCTTTGTTCCAGGGTATATGTGCCAAGATTTATAAATTGCGGACAGAAAATCTAAATTTTATCATGTACCCGCGCATGCTGATTAATGAAAATAAATGGCGTGCGGGCCGCTATGGAATTGAAGGCAGCATGATTGATTTTGGAAAAGAAACTGAAGTAAATACGCGTGTGCTTATTTATGAACTGCTCGATTTTATTGATGATGTAGCAGGCCCATTAGGTATTAGAAACGCTATCAGCCATGTACATAAAATACTTGAAGAAGGAACCGGTGCCGACAGGCAACTAAAAGTATATGAACAAACTCAAAGCCTTCCTACAGTTGTTGATTATATTCATTCGCAATTTTTGGCAGGGTTGTAGAGAGTCAATCAAATTTTTTTAAAGTTTTAAACTTTGAGGTTTCTTTTTATTAAATCCAATCTGCAAATCAATATTAAAGTTTCAAATCTTAACTTGAAACTTTTACTTTCAATTGCTTTAAGTCATTAAAAAAACCGGGATAAGATTTTTTTACAGCTTCAGCATTTTCTATGATCATATTTCCTTTAGCGCCTAAGCCAGCTATAGCACATGCCATTGCAATACGGTGATCGTTATGCGAAGAAACTTTGGCCCCTTTTATTTCTTTACTCCCTTTTATAGTCATTATATCTCCATTCAACTGAATTTCAACATGCATCTTTTTAAATTCATCCCTTAATGTAAGCGCCCTGTTGCTTTCTTTAAAAAGAAGCCTGTTTACGCCCTTTATCGTTGTAGTTCCTTTGCAATAAGATGCAAGTACCACCAGCGGTGGAAATAGATCAGGGCAATGGGTAGCATCAAAATTAAACGCTTCCAGTTTATTTTTCTTAACCGTGATCTCATTCTGATGAATGTTTACATCTGCACCGCAATCATAAATCGCTTCCATAATGTTTTTATCACCCTGCTTCGAATTTAAATCGGCTCCCGTTAATGTAATTTCCCCGGATATAGCGCCGGCAACTGCCAGAAAAGCCGCATTACTCCAATCGCCTTCAACAGTATATTTTATGCTATGGCTTTGTAATGGCTCACGCGGATGTAGCGTAAACGTTTCATAATTTTCATTGTCAACATGAAAACCAAAATGATTTAAAACAGAAATAGTAAGATCAATGTAAGGCCTGCTGGATAAATTTTTAACCTGGATACTAACAGGAGCCTTACACGCTTTTGCAAAGGCAAAAAGAAGTCCTGTCAAAAATTGAGAACTCATCGATCCATCTACGGTTATATTTTTTGGACGAAGCGGGCCTCGCAATGTAATAGGAAGTTTTCCCCCATTGGAATTAATCTCCACACCAAGTAATGGAAAGATTTCATCAAAAAAATCCATTGGCCTTTTCAAAATACTTCCTTCGCCGGTAAAAGTAATATCATAATTAAATAAGGCGGCAATAGGCGCAAACATCCTCATAGATAATCCGCTTTCGCCACAATTAACGATTACATTTTTTTCAGGAAACACAGAATGAAATATATAATCAGATGAGGTAATTGCCATTTTATTACTCACTGTATTAATGGTTGCACCAAGTTGAGCAATAATATTCATGGCTGCCTTTTCATCATTACTGTTACCAAAATTATCAACCACAGTGGTTCCCGGCGTAATGAGAGCGGCAGCACATGCACGTTGCATAGAGCTTTTAGAAGGGGGCACTTTTATTTTTCCAATTGCCGAAGAAGGCGAAATAGTTACAATCATGAAATAATTAAAAATTAAGAATTAAGAATTTTACTAACACAAAAAAATATCAAACCATCCTATGGATTGAAAGTTGCATTAAAAAAGTTTATTAAAAATTTCCTGTAAAGCACTCAATGGAATCCTTTTCACCGAGCCTTTCCCTATTGTATCTAATACTACAAAGCTCATGTCAGTTCCTGATTTCTTTTTATCATGAAGAAGAATATTCCATGTTTTTTCTTTATCAAAATTAAGTGATATGGGGAGCTGGTATTTTGAAAGAAGTTCCTTTACTTTTTGGGTATCTGATCCCGAAAATTCATTGATTTGTTGCGAAATAATACAGGCAGCTACCATACCAATACTAATTGCATTACCGTGCGCAAGTTTACTGGTATTTTCTATAGCATGACCAATGGTATGGCCAAAATTCAGCAATTTTCTTTCTCCTGTTTCATGCTCATCATTTGTAACAACATTGTATTTGATGTCAACATTTTTTTCAATAAGCTTACCTGTAAAATCAAAGGAAGATTGAAATTTTGCCAAAGAATTCTCTTCAAGAAATGCAAACATTTCCTTATCCTTTATGCAGGCATGCTTAATAATTTCCGCAAACCCATTAACCCATTCTTCAGCAGGTAATGTTTCTAAAAAAGAATAATCGTATAATAAAAATTCAGGATGATTAATAACCCCTACGAGATTCTTATAAACTCCAACATCAATACCATTTTTCCCACCAATACTTGCATCCACCATTGCGAGAATACTTGTGGGGACAAATCCGAATTTGACTCCCCGCATATAAACGGATGCCACAAATCCTGTAATATCAGTAACTACTCCCCCTCCGATTCCTACAATAAAACTTTGACGGTCTGCATGCATTTCAATCAACTGATTAATAACTTCATCAACAGCTTTTTGATTTTTAAATTGCTCGCCCGCCTTTAATACAATAGTTTTCCACCCGGTAAATTTTTGGGATTGCTTTGCAAAAATATTTTCATCAGTGATAAAAATGGTGTTCTCCTTTTTTACTAAATTTTCAATCGCAGCAAATTCAGCATCAAAAAAACATTCTATTGTTTTTCCTGAAAACCTATATTTTTTCGAAATCATTTTTTTACTAATCATTCATTATTTTATTCTGGTGACTGATGCTTTCAAGATGTACTGCATCAAAATATTTTGTGATAAAATCTTTGCTTAAGCCCAGTAGGTCACCTTTTACAAAGGCTTTAGCTAATATTTCATTCCAACGATGAGTTTGTAATATGGTGATGTTATTTTCTCTTTTATAGGCTCCAATCTTATCGGCGATTTTCATGCGCTGGCCAATCAATGTCAACAATTCATCATCAATCTGGTTGATCTGCTCTCTTAGTGTAGCCAATGCCGTTATAAATTCTTTTTCATCCGATGTTTCAAAACGCCAGATCAAATCATCAAGTAATTCAGCCAGCCGTTCAGGTGTTATTTGTTGTTTAGCATCGCTCCATGCATGATCAGGATCGATATGTGACTCAATCATCAATCCATCAAAATCAAGATCTATACTTTTTTGAGAAATAGACTGTAATCCGGTCCTGTTACCGCATATATGCGATGGATCACAAATAAGCAACATTTCAGGAAACCTTCTTTTCATTTCAATTGGCAGATGCCACATAGGTGCATTGCGGAATTCTGTATTTCCATAGTTAGAAAATCCACGATGGATCATTCCTATGTCTTTCACACCCACTTTTTGCAAACGTTCAATGCCACCACACCACAATTCAAGATCAGGATTAATGGGGTTTTTAATAAGTACCGGAACATCAACACCACGCAATGCATCGCACACTTCTTGCACACTAAAAGGATTCACTGTTGTTCTTGCACCAATCCAAAGCATGTCCACATCAAATTGCAAAGCATTTTCAACATGTTTTGCTGTAGCTACTTCAACTGTAATTGGCAGTCCTGTTGCTTTTTTTGCATTTGCCATCCAAGCTAAAGCTTTGGTACCAATGCCTTCAAACATCCCGGGTTTAGTTCTGGGTTTCCATATTCCTGCGCGGAGCATATCCACTTTTCCTGTTGCTGCCAGCCTGGTAGCAGTTTCCAGCACCTGCTCTTCGGTTTCTGCACTGCACGGCCCGCTGATAATAATTGGACGCTTATTCCAAATTTTTTGCATTGAATCGTTCATTGTTTTTTGTTTTTTTATTTTTTTATGATAATTAAATCGCCTCTATAAAAGCTTACCTGCAAATCATAGAAACTCATTTTAATATTCGTTTAATCTTATTTGAATTTTGTATCAACTCTGTTAAGTATTGATAATTCTCTTTTTCCAAACAACTTTTAAATTTTCTTAGTTGTGAAATATGCTCATTTAAAACATCTAAAACATTTTCCCTGTTTTGTTGAAATATTGGGACCCACATATCCGGATTGCTTTTTGCCAGCCTGACTGTACTTTCAAAACCACCACTTGCCATTCCGAAAATTGTTCCTTCTTCTTTTTCTTTTTCAAGTACAGTATTAGCCAATGCAAAAGAGGTAATATGCGAAATATGACTTACATAAGCAGCATGCACATCATGCGAAATGGAATCCATATACAAGAGATTCATTCCAAAATCGCGATACATTTTTTCAACCAATTCGACAGCGTCCTTATCACTATTTTCTTTATCGCAAATTACCACCGCATTACCAACAAAAGCCCCTGATACTGCAGCTTTTGGGCCACTAAACTCTGTTCCCCACATGGGATGCGTGGCTACGAATCTTTTCCGGTTTTCACTTTTATTTGCCGTTTCGCATATTGCATTTTTGGTAGAACCCGCATCAATTACTACCTGTTTATCAACTTTTTCAAGAATGGAAATAATCATTTTTTCAGCATCGCTTACAGGCACAGCAAGAATGATTAAATCAGATTTTGAAATTGCTTCATCCAGTTCATTTATTTCATCAACCAATCCAAGCTTAATTGCCTCTTCTGCGTGCAGTTTATTATTTTCAACCCCGATAATCTTTGCAGCAAGTTTTTTTTCTTTCAAAGCAATTGCCATCGAGCCTCCTATTAAACCAGTTCCTATAATTGCTACATTCATAATTTTTAATTCTTAATTTTTAATTCTGGTAATTGCATCAGCTATTTTTTCTTCATTTGTACACAAACTCACTCTAATATATTTATCACCCGCACTACCAAAAATGCCACCGGGCGTAATGAATACATTTGAATCATGCAAAACTCTATCACTTAATTCGTAACCGTCTTTATACGATTTTGGAATTGAAGCCCAAACAAACATACCGGCCTGGCCTTCATCAAAGGAGCAATTCAACAAATGCAATAATTCAAAAACTTTCTTTCTTCTTTTTTTATAAACGGCATTCACAGAATCATACCAATCCTGATCCAGCTCCAAGGCCTTTGCTGCCGCAAGTTGCATTGGCAAAAACATTCCACTATCCATATTACTTTTGAAGCGAAGCACCTCTTCAATTCTTTCTTTAGCACCTGATAGCATTCCAATTCTCCAGCCAGCCATATTATGGCTTTTACTTAAAGAATTTAATTCAATTACCACTTCCTTTGCTCCTTCAATACTTAACAAACTTAGTGGCTCATCGTTCAATATAAAACTGTAAGGATTATCGTGGCAGATAAGGATATTATGCTTTTTTGCAAAATCAATTAATTGTTTAAACATTTGCTTATCCGGCAATTGACCCGTAGGCATGTGCGGATAGTTTACAAACATTAAACTCACTTTCTCCAAATCAATTTTTTCTAATTCTTCAAAATCCGGAAACCAGTTATTTTCTTTTTTAAGCGTATAGGCCTCCACGGTAGCTCCTGCAATTGTTGCGGCACTTTTGTAAGTAGGGTATCCTGGATTTGGAATTAAAACTATATCACCTTCATTTATATAAGTCATACACACGTGCATAATTCCTTCTTTACTTCCTATTAATGGAAGTATCTCAGTATCTGCATTCAACTCTACCTGATACCATTTTTGATACCATTTGGAAATGGCATTTCTAAGAACAGGGCTTCCTTTATAACTCTGGTAAGCATGGTGGGTGGGCTTCGCAGCTTCCTCCTGCAAAGTTTTAATAACATCCGGATGAGGAGGAAGATCGGGGCTGCCAATACCCAAATTGATCACTTGCTTCCCGGCCTTATTCATTTCATCAATCTGCCTTAATTTTTGAGAAAAATAATATTCTTCAATTCCGTTCAAACGCGAAGATGTTGTCCCCAACTTTCCGGAGGAGATATTAGTGTTCTTCCTGCTATCTGATTTATTATCCATTTTTATTATTTGCTTAGAGGGTTAGGATTTGATTTCCCATTTTTATAAATACCATACACTTTAATATCCGCGGTAATTGGTTTTATATTTTTCAAGACATTATGTAATTGTTCAAGATTGGTGAATTCACAATCAGCATGAAACGAATATTTCCAATCACTTCCCGGTATAGGCATAGATTGCAACTTACTTAGGTTTACATCACCTTCGGAAATTTTTGTGAGCACTTTTGCCAGACTGCCCTTTGAATGATCTGTGTGAAAAATAAGTGAAGCCTTATCTGCATCTTCAATTTCGATCGCAGAATCTGCATTTTGCAAGACCCAAAACCTGGTATAATTATTTTTTTGAGTGTGGATATTGGGAGCTATCATATGTAGCTGAAATAGATCGGCGGCCAATTCACCGGCAATAGCTGCGATGTGCTTACTTTTATGTTGATGAACATGTTGTGCACTAAGAGCGGTATCTTCAGTTTCAATTAATTTCCAATTATGTTTTTCCAAAAATTCCATGCATTGTAATAATGCCATTGGGTGAGAATGTACTTCGCGGATATCATTAAGGGAAACACCAGGATTCACTAAAAGGTTTTGATCAATCTGAAGATATATTTCGCCAACAATTTTTAAATTACTTTTTTGCAAAAGATTATAATTGGGTAAAATACTTCCGGCAATGGAATTTTCGATGGCCATAATACCGCCATCACTTTGATCCTTATTCCCGGCAATTTTTACAACATCCCGGAAAGTGGAGCAGCAGATTACTTCTACCCCATTTCCGAAAAAATGACGTGCTGCTGCCTGGTGAAAACTTCCTTCGAACCCCTGAATAGCTATTTTTTTGTTCATATTATATTTTAAACAAAAATCCCGGCTTTTGGCCGGGATTCTCTTATCGTTATCTGTTAATTCAGTTTTGACAAAGGCATCCCGGACTATTTCTAAAATAGTAGCTAAAATAAAACCAGGTATTTGCTTTTGTGATTGTCATTATTTTTCAAAAGTAAGATATGGTAATGAAATGAACAAAGTAATTTTATTTTTTTTTGAAAATTTATTTTTTCCATGTGTAGATCAAACATAAAAAGCCGTCTCCTAATAGAAACGGCTCTTAGATTGCCTGCCAAATAAAAAATTTTAAGCAAATAATATTGTGAGATATTATTTTTTTGTGGTATCAGCACTCATCTTAGTAGTATCTGCACTCATCATCTTAGTAGTATCTGCACTCATTTTGCTCATTGTGTCAGTTGAAGCAGGTGCAGTTGTTGTTGTTGTAGAATCTGTAGTAGTTTCGGTCTTAGTAGTACCACTATTACATGCTACAAAAAAAGCAGAAACAGTTAAAACGAGCAATAATTTTTTCATTTTGATAAATTTTAAGTTTTTTGATAAATTGATTTTTTATTTATACCCTTACTAAAAAAAGGTAACCCATTTATTAAAAAAAAATTTTTTTCAGTTATTAATTGGGTTACTTTTCCACCTTATAAGTATTAATTATTGCCGAGTGAAAGTATATGATCAGGAAAAAGCATTGTTAGAAGGTCTTGCTGCCAACGATACAAATGCTATAGAAACTATTTATCGGGAAAACTATGCTGCCATTCAGGCTTTTATAGTTAAGAATAACGGATATCCTGATGATGCGAGAGACATATTTCAAGAAGCGATGATTATTCTTTTTGAAAAAGCAAAATCAAGTTCTTTTATTTTAAGTTGCCAGATTAAAACATATTTATATTCAGTTTGCAGGCGGCTTTGGTTAAAAAAACTTCAGAAACAAAACAGGTATAATCCCTCTATTGAAATGATACAGGAAACAGTACCAGTAGAAGAAGAAATTGAATGGCACGAAAAAAGAAACGATGATTTTAACCAAATGGAAAATGCCCTTCTTAAAATTGGTGAACCGTGTAAAAGTCTTTTAGAAGCATTTTACATTCAAAAAAAAACAATGCCTGAAATAGCTTCCACTTTTGGCTACACGAATGCAGATAATGCAAAAACACAGAAATACAAATGCCTGGTAAGATTGAAAAAAATATTCTTTGCACAATATAAAAATACTGATTGAGATGGAAGAAAATTTACTTTTAGACGCGATTGAAAGATATAGAAACGGAGAGATGGATGACCAGGAAAAAACTTTTTTTGAGGAACTCAGAAAGAATAATCCTGAAATAGACCAGGTTGCTGTAGAGCACAGTTTCTTTTTGGGAGAACTTGAAAAAATGAGCGAACTCAAAACATTAAAAAATCATCTTGACGAAGTAGAAAGCAACCTGATAAATGAAGGAATTATTTCGCGCAGGGAAGGAAAAGCGAAAGCAAAAATTGTTTATCTATGGAACCGCTACCGCCGTACAATTGCTGTAGCAGCTTTAATTGCCGGAGTCGTTTCAATTTCAACAGCTACTTTTGTTTCAAACTATTCTGCAAAAACCAATGTGGGAATTACACCTTTGGTTGATAATAAATTAAATCAGTTTGAGCATAAACTGAATCAAATAGAACATAAACTAAATGATGCAGCAGTAGTTAATAAACCAAAATTTGAAGCAAATTTCAGAGCTACTGGTTTTTTAGCAGATCCAAGTGGATATATTATTACCAATGCACATGTTGTTGATAATGCAAGAAACCTAATTGTTGAAAATAAAAAAGGAGAACAGTATTTTGCGACAGCGGTTTATTCAAATCCTACAACAGACCTTGCCATTTTAAAAATTACCGATACTTCCTTTAAGAAAGTAAGCGGACTTCCTTATACATTTTCCCAAACCGGGGCAGAACTTGCAGAACCAATTTTCACTTTAGGTTATCCCCGTGAAGAAGTTGTATATGGCGAAGGATATTTAAGCGCCAAATCAGGTTATTTCGGTGATACTACTTCCTATCAAATCAGCATCTCGGTAAACCCGGGTAACAGCGGTGGACCGGTAATCAATAAAAACGGTGAAGTAATTGGTATCATTAGCAGTAAAGAAACCAATGCTGATGGTGTAGTGTTTGCCATAAAATCCAAGAATATTTATAATGCACTGAAAGAAGTGAAAAAAGATAAAAATGTATCTATAAAACTTCCGTCTTTAAATTCTCTAAAAGGAATCAACAGGGTTCAACAAATTAAAAAACTGGAAGATTTTGTGTACAAGGTAAAAGGGAATTAATAGCCCAATCCTAACACTTCCCCAAACGGGAAGGAACTTTACTTTGCGTTTATAAAATTTTAAAATCCTTTTCGATTTAGCGGAAAGTTTTACTCTTTTCTTTTCAGAAAAATATTTACACAAAAAAAGTGTGTTTCCCCTTCGGGGTTAGGGCTTTACATTCCCATTGGAATATCTTTTTTCTGGCGGTTTCTGGCAAGTGAGGGATCCAATGCAATTGCCTTATCGCAAATACTTTGACCTTTTTCTTTTTGTCCCATCTTTTGGAAAGTCATCCCGGCCATAAATAATGAAGCCGCGTCTTTTGGATTGATTGTTAATAATTTTTCATAATAATTGAGCGCCTCCTGGTAATGTTGAGTGGTGTACATGGCATATGCAATATCATTAAGCAATTCCTTATTATTAGGTTTGCGCTCCAGGATCAATGTTAAAGTTTTTAATCCATTTTCGGTATCGCCTGTATAGAGTTGCGCAAAACCATAATTCTCATAATAATCGTTGGTTTTATTATACCCTTTTTCACCAGCCATATTGAAAAAATTCAACGCATTTTTATAATCATTCTGGTTATAATAAATTAGTCCTAATTCATACATCCATACATTTTTGGAAGGTTCAAGAGTAATGGCTTTTTGAAATTGCGGAATAGCGCTTTTTTCATTTTCAAGTTCAATGTAAGTGCGGCCCAAAGTATATGCAGCATCTGCATCTTTATCATTTTTTGCAATAGCATTAAGCAAATATTTTTCTGCTTTTCCATAATCTTCCGTGTGGTAATAACTCATTCCCAAAATGCGGTCAGCATCTGCACAATTGCTGCATTTTTGAACCAGGTCAATTGCTTTTTGGTATTGCCTGTTATTAAATGAAAAGGATGCTAATTGTTTTATTACTTCATTATTTGCAGGTTGCAATTGATAAGCTTTTGTAAAGTCTTGACCTGCTTCATAAATTTTACTCATTTCAAGATTGACCTTTCCATTGGCTAAATAGGCTTCTACAAAATTGGGATTGAATTGAATGGCCTTATCTAAATTTTTCCCGGCAACTGCATAAAGGCGTTTATCAATATTTTCTAATCCTTTTTGAAAATAATATTGGGCACTATCAGAATTTTGGGAAAATAGTAAATTGGCAATACAGCACAAAATAGTTGTGGAGATTAGGTTTTTCATATTTAAGGTTTTGCAAAAAATATACCAGCTATTGTAATACTATAGCACTTAACGCTGGAAGATGGAGGTTTATTTCGTACCACTTATTCTTTTTATCCACAGGTTTTGTTTCAATTTCCTGGCTGGTGAAATTACCACCTCCCCAATATTGCTGATCATCGCTGCAGAAAATTTGTTTCCAGTAAGATTTCCCATGTGCGTGTATTTTCCAGTTCTGCCTTTCAACGGGCGTCATGTTGAAAACCACCAATAAATCATCCTCAGCTTTTTTCCCTTTACGCCTGTATACAATCACACATTCATCCCGATGATTCAGGTCTATCCATTCAAATCCTTTTGGATCAAACTGATATTCGTAAAGCGCTGGTTGCGATTTGTATAATTTATTCAGATCGCTCACGCATTGCTGCAATTTTAAATGTGATTCGTATTTTAATAAATGCCAGTCAAGTTCAGTACTGAAATTCCATTCGGAGGTTTGTCCAAATTCATTACCCATAAAAAGTAATTTTCCTCCCGGATGCGTATACATGTAAGTGTATAACACCCGCAGGTTCGCAAATTTTTGCCAATCATCTCCGGGCATTTTGTAAATCATTGGTGATTTTCCATGCACTACTTCATCATGACTTAATGGAAGTAAAAAATTTTCATCATAAAAATACATCATACTGAAACAAAACTTATCCTGTTGATCTTTTCGGTAAAGGGGGTCTTTTTTAAAGTAATTAATCGTATCATGCATCCAGCCCATCATCCATTTCATACCAAAACCCAAACCGCCATTTATAGTAAGCCCTGTTATTTGTGGCCAATCTGTAGATTCCTCGGCAATCATTTGCACATCCGGAAAATCCCGGTAAACCATGGCGTTAAGGTCTTTGATAAAAGCAATCGCTTCAAGGTTACCATTGCCTCCATAGGTGTTCGGTTCCCATGCCCCAAGCTTTCTTGAATAATCGAGACGAAGCATTGAACTTACTGCATCTACACGCATTCCATCAATATGAAATTTTTCAAACCAAAACCTTGCGTTACTTATTAAAAAAGACCTTACTTCTCCTCTTGCATAATTAAAAATATAAGAATTCCAATCTGGGTGAAAACCCTTTCTCATATCAGCATATTCATAAGTATGGGTTCCATCAAACTTAAATAATCCGTGGGCATCATTAGGAAAATGTGAAGGAACCCAATCCAGAATAACCCCAATATTTTCATTATGTAAATCTTCTATTAACTTCATCAGGCCTTCGGGTATGCCAAACCGTGAGGTGGCAGCAAAATAACCTGTACCCTGATATCCCCAACTTGCATCATAAGGATATTCCATAACCGGCATAAATTCTACATGGGTAAATCCCATTTTTTTTACATAGGGAACAAGGAGCGTGGAAATTTGTCCATAAGAATTGAAGGAATCTTCATCATTTGGATCAGGTTTCATCCAGCTTGCGAGTTGCACTTCATAAATACTCCATGGCGCATCAAGTGAATTGTTTTTTTCACGATTGTCCATCCAGCTTCTATCATTCCAATCGTACTGTAAAGTTTTTGTTTTTGAGGAAGTGCCGGGACGCAGTTCCCAATGAATAGCGAATGGGTCTCCTTTAAATAATTTCGCTCCCTGATAACCTTCAATGTAATATTTATAATTTTCGTATTCTTTAATACCAGGAATAAAACCTTCCCAAATACCCGACTTTTCAAGTCGCACAAATAATGGATGTGATTGAGTATCCCAATTATTAAAATCACCTACAACACTTACCATGGTTGCATTAGGCGCCCACACAGCAAAATAATACCCATCCTGATTTAATACATTTACCTTATGTGACCCAAATTTTTTATAAAGGCTGTAATGAGTACCGTTTCTAAAATTCTCAAGATCCTCTTCATCAAAAAAAGAATAATTCCATACCGGTTTCGTGGTATCTACAAAATTGATTTCTTCGTAAGGAATTTTTTTTTCAGGCATGATGTAAGATAATGAATTTCCATTTTAATATATTAGACTTTTAATTCAAAAAATAAAAATATTTTGAACATGAAGTCTTTAAATACAAAAAGAAGTGCTACAAAATATAATTGCCGATTTAACTGACTCAGGACTCAGATTGACCTAAAGGTATTCCGATTTAATTATGATAAAAACATGTGATTAATTGCATAAAGTAAAGGAGTTTCAAAATTTATTTGCATAAATATTTTATTTCTTCTTTTAACAAAGCAGGCATATATATTGTAGAGAGGTCTACATTAAATCTAAAATGATGGCAACACAAATTGTATTAGCAAGCCGGCCTAAAGGATTGCCAACTAAAGAAAATTTCAAGACTGAAACAATTACAAATCCTGAAATAAAGGATGATGAAGTATTAATTAAAGGTTTATTCTATTCAGTAGATCCATACATGCGCGGCCGTATGAATGATGCGAAATCTTATGTACCTCCCTTCCAGGTTGGCGCTCCTATTGAAGGATCTGTTATTGGAGAAATAAAAGAAAGCAAATCAGATGATTTTAAAAAAGGTGATATTGTAAAAGGAAATCTTCCATGGGCAACAGAAACTGTTGTTGCTTCTAAAGCAATAAAGAAAATTGATACCAACTTAGCGCCTGCATCTTATTACCTTGGTATTTTAGGGATGCCAGGTTTAACCGCCCATTTTGGAATAACAGACATTGGCAAACCGAAACCCGGTGAAACAATAGTTATATCCGGTGCCGCAGGAGCGGTAGGTATTGTAGCAGGGCAAATTGCAAAGTTGAAAGGATGCAAAGTTATTGGCATTGCAGGTAGTGATGATAAAATAAAAATGCTGAAAGAAGAATTTGATTTTGACGAAGGCATCAATTACAAAACAACTCCCAATATCAATGAAGCAATAAAGAAAGCCTGCCCAAATGGTGTGGATATCTATTTTGATAATGTGGGCGGTGAAATATCTGATGCAGTTATTTCAAATATCAATTTTCATGCACGGATAATTTTATGCGGTCAAATATCTTTATACAATGCAACCGAAATACCAGTTGGTCCTCGTTTACAGCCTATGTTGCTTACAAGGAGTGTATTGATGCAGGGATTTATAGTAAGTAATTATCAAAATAATTTTAATGAAGGCATTCAACATTTATCGCAATGGGTTAAGGAAGGTAAACTTAAAAACGAAGAAACAATTATTGATGGATTTGATAAATTACCGGAAGCCTTATTAGGGCTTTTCTCCGGAAGCAACAAAGGAAAGATGGTTGTAAAAGCATAATATTTCATCTGGCTATAATACAGTTTCCGTTATTTCAACAGCTCCCAAACACCACTGCCCATTGGTGCTAACGAAAAATCTTTGAGAGAAGTAATTTCTCCTGTTATTATATTTTTCATTTTAGTAAATCCATTTGTTCTTTCTGCATAATTTTTAATAGAAATATTTTTGGGTTCTTTTGCTGTGTTTAAAACAGTCATAACAGTTTGCTTATCATCGTACCTGAAAAAAACATATTCTCCTTCTTTTGGCGAAAATTGCATCATTTTTCCTTTGGTTATTGCTGAAGATGTTTTACGGAAATTAGCCAGTTTTGCAATGTACCTCCAGATATCTTCTTCCTTTGCAGTTCGCCCTGCGATAGAAAATTTATTTAAAGAATCCGAAGCCCATCCTCCGGGAAAATCTTTGCGCACAAAACCATCATTGGGAGAAGTAAATCCGGTCATACCGATTTCATCGCCATAATATAATTGAGGGATCCCCCTGCAGGTAAAAAGCCACGCCAATGAAGCTTTATATTTCATTACATCTTCACCCACCACAGAAAAAAACCGGGAAAGATCGTGGTTGTCTAAAAATATTACATTTCGCATAGGATCTTTATACACAAAATCCTGAGCAAGGGTGGTGTAAAGTTCGTTCACACCATCAGTCCAGCCAAAGTCTTTGGTCATTGCATCTGTTATTGCCCAAAGAGTTTGAAAATCTGTGGGTGCCTGTAAATTGCTTTTGAATGGAATATTATAATTATTCTGAACAAAATAACTTTGGTTGATCACACCATGAACCCAGGTTTCACCAAACATGGTAAGATGAGGAAACTCATCCATTAATGCTTTATTGCATCGGTTCATAAAATTAAGATCATTGTAAGCGTAGGTATCAATCCGCCATCCATCTATTCCAAATTCTTCCACAGTCCATATAGCATGTTGAATTAAAAAATTAGCTACAAATGGATTCTTCTGATTCAGGTCGGGCATTTGTTTTGTGAACCATCCATCACTCATTTGTTTTTTTTCAACGGCGCTTGCATAAGGATCAAAAAGTACCTGGTCTTTATAGTTTGTATTGGTATAGGTGGGCCATTGATTCAGCCAGTCCTTCATAGGAGGATCTATCACAGTAAAGTGGTATACGCCTACATGATTATAAACTGCATCCTGAATAATTTTTATGTTCCTGGAATGAACTGCATCAATCAATTGCTGGTAGCCCTTTTCACCACCAATCCGTGGATCAATTATATAATGATTGGTAAACGCATAGCCGTGCTCTGTGCGGTTAGGCATATCATTTAATATAACCGGGTTAAGCCAAAGAGTGGTTACACCTAATGACTGCAAATAATCCAAATGATTTTTGATTCCCAGCAAATCGCCACCATGACGATAATAAACAGAATCGCGGTTAAGGCTTTGGTCTCTCATTCCTGCTATGCGGTCATTGGTAGTATCGCCATCACTAAACCGGTCCGGCATAATGAGGTAGATAAAATCTTTGGATGTAACTCCCTGGGCAAATGTGATTCCATTACCAGCACGCCGCTTTTTTAATTCAAAACCAATTGTGAGCGATTTTTTACCCTTACTGTTTATTTTTATAATTCCCGGTTTTGCAGTTGGAGAAATCACCAGGTCAAGGAAAACATAATTTGCATTTTCTACTTTATTTATTTTTTGAATTTTTACCCCTGAATAATTTATCGTATAAGCATCTGAGTTACCTATATCATTCCCATGTATCATTACCTGCACCTTATTCCATTTCATTCCTGTCCACCAGTTGGTGGGGTAGCATTTATAATCACTTTGTTGCGCGAAGGATATACTAACAAAGGATACAAAAATGAATAATACAAAAACTCTTTTCATACTGATTATTTTACTTTAATTCTAAGGGTTAAAAGTGCGGCAACAATCATAAAACAACCACCCAGTACAATGGTGTAAATGGCATTACCATGAAATATATGTTTTGTAAAAAAGCCCAATAGGGTGGCTGCCAAAATTTGAGGAATCACAATAAAGAAATTAAAAATCCCCATGTAAACTCCCATTTTATGGGAAGGCAAAGCTGCAGTCAACATAGAGTAAGGCATAGATAAAATACTTGACCATGCGAGCCCGATACCTGCCATACTGATGATCAACAAATATTTATCTGTAAATAAAAAGAAGGATATTAAACCTATCCCTCCGGCCACCAGGCAAATCAGATGAGTCATTGGCCTGCCCGTTTTCTTTGCCATAACCGGTAATAAAAAAGCAAAGAATGCAGAGAACCCGTTATAAAACCCAAAGAGCACACCCACCCAATTACCCACTTCATTGTATGCTTTTGATGAAGTATCTGTAGTGTTAGCAATGTTTTGAGCCAAGCCGGGTGTTGCATAGATCCACATGGCAAATAAAGCAAACCAGGTAAAAAACTGAACTACTGCTAATTGCTTCATTGTATCAGGCATTTTGTATAAGTCATTTACCACTTCAACCAGGCCATTTTTCTTTTTACCAGACCAAAATAAACCTGCCAGCAACTGTACCAAACCGAAACTTGCAACACCCATTGTTAAAACATACAATTCTTTTTCCAAAGGCATATCTGAATGCTTTGTATTATAAAAATAAAGCAGGAAACTTAATAGGGTTCCTGTAATTAACCATACTAATCCTTTGCTATAAAATGACTTAACAGGAGTAGTGATGATTGAGTGATCTACCTGCTGCTGTTCGATTGATTCAAAACTTTTTAGCTCTGCAGGCGAATATTCTTTGGTGGTAAAAACAGTGTAAGCAACTGAAAGAAAAAATACCGCCCCACCTATGTAAAAAGAGAATTTTACAGAGTTGGGTATTACACCAATTGCTGCTTCGTTGGAAACACCTACCCTTGTTAATAAATAAGGCAGGATGGATGAAACTACCGCACCGATACCAATAAAAAAACTTTGCATGGCGAAGCCTGCGGTACGTTGTTCATCAGGTAGCATATCTCCCACAAATGCCCTGAATGGTTCCATCGAAATATTAATAGAGGCATCTAACAGCCACAACATAATGGCAGCCATCCATAAAGCCCAAACATTTGGAAAAATAATCAAAGCTAATGAGGCTAGTATAGCACCAACCAAAAAAAAAGGCCTTCTTCTTCCCCACCTTGGAGACCATGTTTTATCGCTTAAATGACCAATGACTGGCTGCATAATTAAGCCAGTCAAAGGAGCCGCTATCCATAAGATAGGTATATCATCAATTTTTGCACCCAATGATTGAAATATCCGGCTAACATTGGCATTTTGCAATCCAAAGCCAAATTGTATTCCCAAAAAACCAACACTCATATTGATGATCTGGGTTAAACTCAATATTGGTTTTTTGACAGTTGTAATGGGAAACATAGCAATCGTTTAAAATTAAAATTTGTGTAAACAATACACATTAATAAATGTACAATAAAAAACATCCTCTGGAACAGGATGTTTTTTTATTAAATTATTCGACAACAAACCCGTCAGGAAGTACAGCTCCCTTTTTTATAACAACAATTCCATCTTTAATAGTATATAAAGCATCATCACGGTCTGCAAGATGCTTACCGCCATTAATCCTGACGTTATTTCCTATACGGCAATTTTTATCAACAATAGCATTGTTAATATAACAGTTATCCCCAATACCGAGTTTTGGCAAATCACGTTCAACTGCAAAATTCATCTCTTCAATAGTTTCATAAAAATCGGTACCCATTAAATAGCATTTAAAAATTTTAGTACCATACCCAATCCTGGTTCTGATTCCTACCACACAATCTTCGATTCTTTCTGCATGAATAATGCAACCATCTGCGGCGATGGTATTGATCAGGGTAGTTCCACTGATCTTTGCAGGAGGCAACATCCTTGGACGGCTGTAAACTTTCTTTTCATTATCAAAGAAATTGAACGGTGGCAATTCCTGAGTTAAAGCGAGATTAGCTTCAAAAAAAGAAGATATATTTCCTATATCGGTCCAGTATCCGCCATATTGATAACTTAATACATTAAAATCTTTGATAGAATCAGGAATAATTTCTTTTCCAAAATCAGTTGCATTTTTATGTTGAGTTTCCAAAAGTTCAAAAAGAATATTCTTTTTAAAAAGATAAATCCCCATCGAAGCAAGATGATTTCTTCCCGCCTTTTGCATTTCCTCATTAGTTTCACTTATCCAATCGGGCAATAGATCAATGGCCGGCTTTTCAATAAATGATGTAATCCTGTTTTGATCATCAGCTTTCAAAATACCAAATTCTGTTGCTTCTTTTTCTGTAACCGGAATTGTTGCAATTGTAATATCAGCATCATCTTTTTCGTGCACACGAAACATATTTCCAAAATCCATCTGATACAATTGGTCGCCAGAAAGAATGAGCACATGATCAAATTCAAAATTTACCAAATGCCGCAAAGATTGGCGGACGGCATCTGCAGTCCCCTGGAACCATGCAGTGTTATCAGGAGTTTGTTCTGCAGCAAGAATATCAACAAAACCATTACTGAATGCGCTGAACTGGTATGTATTTTTTATATGCTGATTCAGGGAAGCAGAATTGAATTGCGTGAGAACAAAAATCCTGTTGATATTAGAATTAATGCAATTGGAAATCGGGATATCTACCAACCGGTATTTTCCCGCAAGAGGAACAGCAGGCTTGCTTCTGTTTGCTGTAAGAGGATACAGGCGGGAACCTGCGCCGCCTCCGAGAATTACTGCAACAACTGATTTGCTTATCCACATAGTTTTGATTTTTGGTTTTAGATTTTTGAATTTAAATTAAGTAGGAATTTTTTTTGTTTATACTATTAATAAAAAAATTATAAATCTTAAGCAACATCATAAAAGTGCCAAATTAATAAAGGGGGAATTATTATCTCTTACTTCTAACTTTTCATTTTAGATTTTCAATTTATAAACTTTTATAGTTTTAAACTAATTAAATTTAAAAAAATTAAAATTTTCAACTGCCTATTATACTATGCATTATATAAGTTAATATAAATCTGTGCACTATTTTCCCAGCTATGATCTATTTGCATGCAATGTTTTCTCATTTCTGATACCATTTCTTTTTGTTGATACAATTCTACTGCACGATGAATTGAATTACAAATATCACCAACCGAAGCTGTATTAAAGCAAATTCCAAATCCACCTTCATCACCAAAATCTTTTACGGTGTCTTTCAATCCACCTGTGCGCCTCACTATAGGAATAGTACCATACCGCATGGCATACATCTGGTTAAGGCCGCAAGGTTCTACCCGGCTGGGCATCAATAAAAAATCGGCCCCGGCATACATCTGGTGACTCAGTTTTTCATTGTACCCGATCAGTGAATTATAATATCCAAAAAAATGATTTTGTAAATTAGCTAATTGATTCTCTACTGCTGTATCGCCGCTTCCCAAAACCAAAAAATTCATTTTACCTTCCATATAATAAATAGAATCGCCTATAACGGCAGGTAAAAGATCAGCAGCCTTTTCCTCCACCAGCCTGCCTATAAAAACAATTAATGGTTTTGTTTCATCCAGGTTAAATTGATCACACAATATTTTTTTATTGGCTGATTTTTTTTCTTCAAAATTTTCAATATCAAAAACGTATTCAATAAAAACGTCTGTTGCCGGGTCCCAAACATCATTATCAATACCGTTCAGAATACCAAAACATTTGCCTCTTTCATATTCAAATAATTTTTCCAGGCCATTGGCTTCATGTCTTAATTCTTCTAAATATCCCGGGCTTACCGTATTTACTTTTGAAGCGCATTTTATTCCGGAGGCAAGAGGATTTATATTTTTTTCCCAATCCAGCATACCCCATTTCCATTTATCCCATTCAGGAATATAATTCGACTTATCCCATCCCATCCATCCCTGGTATTGAGCATTGTGAATGGTAAGAATAGTTTTTATTGTAGATAAATGCTGGTAGGCAAAACAATGCTTAATCATAAAAGGAATAAGCGCTGTGTGATGATCGTGCACATTGATAATATCAGGATGGTGCTTCCATTTACTGATCCAATCTACCACTGCAATTTGAAAGGCGGTGAAGCGTTCTGCATCATCACCATAGCTGTAAATTTTTACACGGTCGAGCAAACCAAATATATCTACAAGATAAAGATCGAAGCCAAGAAAATTATTTACTTCTTTTATAATGGTATAATCTAACCAATAATTGGCCATGCCAAATGCACCCTTATGAACCACTTCAAATTGATGCTCATACAAAAATTTTGTACGATACATCGGCAATACTACCTTGGCAATATGTCCCAGTTTGTTTTGGTATTTTGGCAAAGCTCCTACCACATCACCCAAGCCCCCGGCTTTGGCAACAGGATAACACTCTGCGCTTACATGTATAATTTCCATAAATTGAAAATATGAATTTCCAAAGTAAGAATGATTTTCCTATTAAAAAATTTTTAATAAAAATCTAAAACTTGAAAAATTTCTATTACTTTCATTTCTAAAAAAAAATTTACGATGGCTACACCTTCAATGAATTTAACTAAACCAAAATTTACTTCTGGCAAACTCGAGCCTACTAATTACGGGGCACTCAGCACTTTAATCATTGTGTTTTTTTTCTGGGGTTTTATTGCTGCTGGCAATAGTGTTTTCATTCCTTTTTGTAAACATTATTTTAATCTGGATCAATTTCAAAGCCAGTTAATTGATTTTGCTTTTTATCTCGCTTATTACATCGGAGCCCTTGGACTCTTTGCTTATGGCGCTTTTGGCGGCAAGGACCTGGTAGCAAAATGGGGTTATAAAAAAAGTATAGTTTATGGATTATTGTTTTCAGCATTGGGAGCAGTAGCAATGATCATCGCAGTAAATGCAAATACTTTTACAGGAATGCTGGTAGGGCTTTTTATAGTAGCCCTCGGATTTTCGCTGCAACAAACAGCAGCTCAACCTTTCGCAATTATGCTTGGCGACCCTTCAACTGGCAATGGCCGAGTGAATCTCGGAGGTGGCGTTAACTCTTTTGGAACTATGATAGGGCCACTTGTAGTTGCATTCGCATTGTTCGGAACTACAGCGGCAATTACTGATAAACAGATTGCAGGTCTTAGCCTTAGCAAAGTAATTATTCTTTATAGCTGTGTTGGCGTTCTTTTTATAGCTGCCGCAGCGCTGTTCCATTTCTCTAAAAAAGTTCCACATGGTATTTCTACTGAAAAAACAGAAAAGGCGAATAAGGCATTATATTCTTTGCTCATCATGACAGGGCTTCTTATAATAATGTTCGTCCCGGTTTTCAGTAGCTATAAAGTTGACCTTACGAATGCCTCGGAAGCTGAAAGAATTTCAATGGAAACTTACCGTGTGAAATGGTTATTTGGCGCGCTGGCAGTTGTAATTCTTAGTTTGTTGATTTCAAATATGAGAGCAAGAAGAAATCCTGAAGGTTGGGGAGCAATGAAATATCCTCAATTGGTATTAGGAATGCTTGCGCTTTTCCTGTATGTTGGAACTGAAGTTACCATTGTAAGTAACCTCAGCGACCTGCTGAGCAAACCTCAATTC
>Ga0209585_10000221_pt1 | contig 22769 bp, 24 predicted proteins | sample NGEPerone_FD_185491 | JGI IMG/M metagenome (GOLD analysis project Ga0209585, IMG submission 185491) | Arctic peat soil microbial communities from the Barrow Environmental Observatory site, Barrow, Alaska, USA - NGEE Permafrost154B-one... | ecosystem: Environmental > Terrestrial > Soil >... | reverse complement strand
GGCCCGGAAAAAGTTACACAATTAAAGGAAAAAGTTGTAATTTTCACATATTCTGCACAACAGATCTTAGCCAGGCATTAAGGTAATTTCCCTCCAACTGATCTTTGACTGGACAGTACAGCAGGTATAACATACCATTGCAATATTGAATTTTTAGTGTCCAGTGTCCATTTCCCCTAAGAGATTTGGACAGTGGACAACCTAAAGTATCTAAATGGTGAAGTAAATTTTCTGGAATTACCATTTGCATACCAATGTCGTTTAGTTAAGAAAATCTTCTAAAGGTACTGATTTAATGATATTTTGACAAAAATAGTTCTTTGAAATGTTTGTAGTTAATGGGGAATGTTTTATCTCGTGGGATATAAGGGGGCAACCTCAATTATCAACAAAATAGATGATTACCGTGAAATTTTATCTAAAATTTAGTTTATGAACTTGAAAATGAAGAGTTTAAAGACCATTCAAAAAGTGGCCCCAAGGGGGTATTTTCAAGAGATAGAAAGCTGACATTGAAAAATTTAATTGTAACTATCATCATCTTCAAAAGTTCAATACAACGAGAGTTAGATCGTTTCTTTAAGATAGTCAACAAAAGCGATTTTAACATCAGGGAAGTCACCAAGGGTGCCCTATCCCAAGCTCGTGCAAAATTAAACCCTTGGGCTTTTAAACGCCTGAATGAAGTTGCATGCAATACTTTTTATGCAGAGGCCGCTTATTATATTTGGTATGGTTTTAGAGTTTTAGCAGTTGATGGTACTCGTTTGGTATTGCCTAATCACCCCAGTGTCATAGAAGAATTTGGGCAACATAGTTTTGGTCCAAAGGCAGATAGCCCACGATCATTGACTTTGGCTTCCATGTTGTACGATGTTCTTAATCAGATTACCATAGATGCAGAAATCGCGCCTTATGCCAGCAGTGAACGTGATCTTCTGATCAAGCATATCGATAAAACAAAAGCTGGGGATTTGTTATTGCTGGACAGAGGGTATCCTTGTATTTGGCTGCTTTTCTTATTAAAAGCACGCGGTGTTGAATTCTGTGTTAGGATGAAAGATGATTGGTGGCTCACAGTAAAAGATTTTACAGAAAGCGAAGAAAAAGAGCGAATCGTAACTTTTAATTTGCCAAAAAAAGATCGCAGGAAACTTGCTGATTATCCAGAGATGATGGATAAAACAATAACCTGTCGTTTGATTAAAATCGAACTTGAATCAGGAGAAAAAGAAATTTTGTGCACTTCATTAACGGACATGAAAGAGTATGAACATATTGAGTTTGATTCATTGTATCATTATCGGTGGAATGAAGAAGAAGCGTATAAGTTACTCCAAAGCAGGATAGAACTTGAAAATTTTTCAGGAAAAACATCAACAGCCGTAAAACAAGATTTCTATGCCAAAATTTTATTGATGACCCTATGTGCAGCATATGCACACCCGATAGAAGAAAAGGTTACCAATGAATACAAAGCAGATCAGGAGAGAAAGTGGGATCAAAAAATCAATCGAACTAACGCCCTGGCAATGACACAAGAAATCTTAATCGGAGTAATGATAAAGAATCAGTACAAAAAGGCATTCCAAGCCTTCGATACTATTGTGGAAAAAACCAGGGAAATCATATGACCGGGTAGAAGTGAGCCCAGAAACATGAAACCCAAGCGACCTTATTCCATGAACTACAATCGTTTATAATAAAAACATTAACTAAACGACATTGAATTATAATGATTAATCAGCTAAATAATGATGAGTAAGCACCAAAGCCAAGGCGTCAAATATTCCTTGATAATAATTTTCGGGTTCCCACGGTTTTCTTTTATCAGGCAACTTGCTTTTTAGTTGAGGGTAAGCCTCGGAAATCTTTTTTGATATCTCATATTTATTTCTCGTTCCAAAGAGATTGAATGTATCCCGGATTTGCTCTCTGGAATATTGGTAAATTTTAAACTTGTCCTTTCCACAGTCACAGATTCTTTCAATGAGCTTCTTTATCCGCTCAGATTTGTTGGAATTCTTGGAATCTTCCAGTATTAGGATTTCTGGTTGATAATAGCAGACTATTTCTTTGATTCTGGCTAAACATCTGTCATTTTGTACTGGACGAATTGAGACAATGCCATAATCAAGAATCTCTCCCTTTTCATTAAGAATAACATACCCAAAGCCCATAGTATTTGGATGAATAGCAATCATTCTTTCATCATTCATATTTTTGTATCAATTAAAACTTTTAATGAGTTTAGGAGTGAGATTTTTGATTCGACCTTTCTACTCGCATCTTGATTTTTCAACTCCTCGATTAGGGGGTCAATATTTTTGGCAATCTTCACGTAAGTATGTTTTAGTTCATTTTCAAAAAGTTGTTCAACGGTAACTTCGAAGAGAATATGGTATGTAAAGATTATTTCCAGGTTCGGTTTGCGGTAACCTCTTTCACATCTTGAAAGAGTTGAGCTGTCCTCCATGTTTAAAAGTCGGGAGACATCTTCGATTGATAATTCTGTCCTCTTACGATACGTTCTCAATAAATTTCTCATAATGATTTTATTTGCAATTAGTTATATTAAAATTGCTTTAGTACCATTTTATAAAAAAATTAAAAAGAAAACAGTACTGATTATTTGCTACTGAGGCAAAAAAGGGGTGCTCAAATAAAAGTTGTTGTAGATTTTTTGGGATTTTTTAAATTCCAAAAAATCGTAATCATTCTTTTATTTTGGGTTCCATTTTAATTTTTTCTTTTCAATTATTTCGCCAATGTGCTTGTAATCAGTGGTTTTTTCTTTTGATAAGTTTCTTTTGTTATAGTTTCTTTTGTTATATATCACTTTTTGCACATGTTCATGTCGCTTTTTGCATACGTTGGTGTCATTATTTGCACTGGTTTTGTTTAAGATTTGTTGTGACTGTATGGGTTCTAAGAGAGAAGAATAGTAAATTCTGTATTGGCCCTTTCTATCGCTTGCGTTACTCAAAACATTCCCGGAGCTGTCCGTTATTTCAATTAGTTTCTTTTGAGAAAGTGACTTTACCGCTCCCGATATTATTCTTCTGGAAAGACCAGTTTTTAAAATAAACTGGCTGTATGTAATTCGGTCTTTCTCTTTTCTCCTTTTTGTCTTTTTATCAATCCAACCGTTTGTTTGCCTAATGATGACTAAAAGGATTTTGAGTTCGGAGTTATTTAATTCTTTAAGAAGTTGGTCAAATAGGATATTGGGGGTTTTGGTAAAGTTGTCTCGTATCATTTGATTGATAGTAAATGAAATGGGAGATTATTGGAGCAATGAGAATGTGATAATACAACAAGGAGTCTTTTCTTTTATGGTTTCTCCGGATTGAATAAAATCAGTTAATGATTTTAAGAGTACCAACAGAATTAAGTGATAAGCAAATCGAAGAGTATCAAAGGATTTACAAAGAAACTTTTGGCAAAGATATTTCGAAAGATGAAGCTACAGAACAAGGATTAAGCCTAATCCGGTTAATTGCCATAGTTATTGATAACTCTGGAAAAAATATATGAGTTATGGTATTATCATAACGACACACAAAATTTACAATTTAAGCCCGGAAAGGGGTAACAGAAAATTTTGTGTGTCACACTTAAATTGCTCTGTTATCCCTTTCTGGTATTCGCTATGAGAAATATTGATTTCAAATATTTTCTCTATGCAAGAAAATCTAGTGAGTCGGAGGACCGACAAATGGCGTCCATCGAGGATCAGATTGCAGAAGCTAAAAAATTGGTTGAGAAATATAATATCAATGTTGTTGATGTTATTGGACACGCCGGATTAAAAACCACCTTCCGCCGGGGATAATTAAATCATTTATGTTGGATATAAGTTATTTGATTTGAGATATTTAATAGATGGCTGCTGTAAACGGCGCAGAGTGGTCAATTTATCCGGCGAGTCCACCTTAATTCAGTTGTAATTTAATTTTATGGTCGGGAAGAATTTTTGATCAGGCGAACAGCCCAGTCTCCCGTGCCTGGCGGAACAAGAATAATACGACCACCTTTAATTAAAGATTCGTTTTGAAAACGTCCATCCTTTCCATTATCAGGATTCCACCACCCGACACTAAAATTTTGCCTCCGAGGAAGCGCTATCGTGATAGAACCACCTGCGGGCAGGTAAAAAGCGTAAATTTCACCAGGCTTGGTTAAGCAGAATGCGGAACCGGACTTAACCACTGAGTTGTCAGAAGCCATTTCCCAAAAGGGCAACGACTCCATGAATGTTCGTGTACCACCAAGTTCGGTCCAGACAGTGTCCCATGCGCTCATCGGGCGGTCGTAAGGTCCAAAAACATGGGCTTCCCAAACAGCACCTGCCATATAGGTACTCCACCATACCTTGCGGTCTTCTTCCGGACGGCCTTCGTCTATGCCAACCATAAGTATACGCGTGTTTAGTGCCTTGCAACGATCAATCCAGTCAATAACAAGTTGGTTCATATCCAAAAAACTTGTAGCCTTGCTTCTGGCAGCATCACTGACAGGCTGCATCGAGGTAAAGTTCATTTGGGACGCTAAGATGTAGTCGTCATTCGGAAGGTTGACATTGTGAATGCCACAGGGGTGATTGAATGGATCAAGTTTCTTCAATTGACCAATGAAGTTGAGTGCCTCGGATAGTGTGTAATTCTCATTGTATTCCTCATTGAAATTAAACAAGAGTGCAGGCAGATAACTGAACCGGGCTACCATCTCCTTGTAGTAACGAATATGGTCGTAATCTTTCCAGGCACTGTCATCTTCGAGTACTATATAAACAACCATACCTTTAACTTGCATATATTCAAACAGATCGCGCCATTCTTCAAGTTTGGCAACGTCAAACCGGGAACCGGAGCCTCCATTGGCTTTGGCCTCTTTCACATCTTGTCCAAGCCAGGGCCATACATCTTTCCCGTCACCATCAATTGTGTGGGTCATGATATAGATAGAATTGATACCCTTTGCTGATAGATAATCTACAGCCTCCCTGCGCTTGCTGTTCGTGTTGTAGTTGTTTAAATTACCGAGAAAATTTTCCGGGTCGTCACAGCCGGCTTTCATCCAGTAAGGGCCTTCGCTGAATTTCAAATACCGGATATTATTAGCTTCCGTAGCTATGGCTTCCAGTCGTCCCCAACGGTAAAAGTCCGGAGAATCTTTTGCTGGAGCAGTTACGGTGAAGATTCCGTTGTGAGCATTGAGTATTGCGTTTTTGCTTTTCGAAGCGAACTTCCATTGGCCTGTTTCATCTGCGGAGAAGCGGACTTTCCAAACGGATCCGTTCAAACCGCCTCTGCCATCACCATCATAGAAACCTGGCATTATAAATTTCTTTCCATCTGGACTAGTGAATGTTACATCCACAATTATATTGAATGGATTTGGTTCACCACGGCCTTTTGATTCAGGTCCGGGAAGTGTTATTTCGATGAGTTGCCATTTTATAAAGGAGCCAATGTGGTTGGATTCAGAGTTATCGGTTTCCTCTCCATTTTTGGAAAGACAATAGTTTTTGTTCGTGTTTGTAAAATTTATGAACCCGGATTGAATTTCGGAGAAGCTTGCCGGGAAAGGCAAGATGAGCATTATGGTTGAGAATTGTGCTAAAAACCAGTACCAGAGCAATACCCGAAAAAATGAAGGTGCCATATTCATTTTTTAAGCATTTTGTAGATGGTTTCAATAGCTTCGAGTTCGTCTTTATCCAACTGATCAAAAAGGCGTTTCTCACTCATATCAAACGAATGGCGTGGTTTTTCGTCAGCCTGACCTCTCTGGCCCCCATTGTGAAAACACCAGCTTGCTGCCCCGCCTGTTTTTGCATTAAGTAAATCGGCCACAAAGTCCACGGCTTTTGGTTGCCAGTCAGTGTAGCCACGTCGAAATGGTTCCTGATAATTCACAGGTACCAGGCGCCCTATCTCTTTCATCCATGCTAAATACTCGATTGTTTTTGCTCCGGTCTGTTCGATTGCTGCGTAGTTACGCGGGCGATGTGGACATATAAAGTCAACATGCACGGTTTGTAAATACTCACGTAAGTCATCGCGGCTGATGTCATTACCTGCTGATGCAGTAACAAGCAGATTTGGATCTATCAGTTTCGCGGTTTCAAGTAGTTGTTTTAGCTCATCGAAACTGACAAACCGTTGGTCGCGTACATCCCGTTCATTTGCCAGATCGAGATACCAGTTATGATAACGTTTCAGCAACCTGATGACAGCTTCCACTGCCCGCTGATGTGAATCTAAAGTCTGTAAGCGCGGACCTGCATCGTCTTTACCGCGGGTGAATGTAACATCCACAATAATACCTATGCGATCACACTCATTAACAAGCCATTTCAGTTTTGTAAAAAACGGATCCCGTGGGTTGCCGGCACCATCCACCGCAGACATATCATAGCCGAATCCTTTCCAGTTGGCCCATACACGAATCCAATTGAATCCGTATTTTTTAATATCTGCCAGGTCTTTGAGGATGAATTCTTCAGATGCTCCAAGGCCACCGTAATAACTGATGCCATATAAAAAGGTTGGAGTTCCGTTTATAGTAAATTGGGTTCCTTTAATGCCCAATTCCGTCACAGTACGTTCCGGGTTCCGGTTATTTACAGAAGATGACGGATCCATTTGAGTATTAACTTCTTGCTGCCCGTTTACGGGACTGAGAGAGACCGACAGCAACAAAAGCAGTGTACCCACCATTGCGGATAAAAGCCGAACCCTGTTAAGAATCATTTTTTTTCGCATAATCCTCCGCTCCAATCGCCATTTATTGTTTTAATTGCCCGTTTAATTTATGCATCACCCTCCAGAATTCATCCGTCGCGATATCCTGAGATGCGTCTTCTGCTTTTAATATTGTACCCATTTTATCTTCCTTTAAGACAGGCCTTCCATGATCATTTATACCTTCAAAATGATATTTTGTCCATTTTGTGACATAGTCAGGTTTAGTGATCATAATGGCGGGATGCCCATCATAATCCGCTTCGTTGGGCCCCCCGTTGGACGGATGTTTTTTTTCATACATCCATTTAAAAAAGGGAATATCCTGGTTCAACTCTTTGCGGATTCTTTCTTTGGGAACAACCGGCGGTTTATTGAAAACCATTTCATCGTTATCAGTAATGGCTACGACTCTGAACTTGGCCAGAATGATTGTCCACGCCCAGGCATCAAGTCCTGCATTGTAGGTAATTTTATTTGCCCCGAATATACCCATCACCACAATCTTATCTGCTATTGAGGTGTCCAGAAGATAGGCATTGGCAATCGATGTGAGCTGTCCTCCGGATATGATTACAAGCGGTTTTGAAAAACTGGATTTTTTGGCAATTTCAACAATAAAATGCGATCCGTCAATATCCAGCGGTATGGTCTCTTCTACGCTGTTGTTTTCCGGTTGCGTAAGTTTCTTATTGGTTCCAACGAAAAGCTTCGGTAAGTTTTTTAACCTGCTTCTTTTTGCTAATGCCATAATTTCTTCACGACCATTCACAAATTCCTGGTATTCATCTGGCGAATAGGTTGTAATAATGCCTTTCAAATCTATTTCCCCCAAACTTGACAAAGCCAGCAAATATTCATCCGTATATGTATCACGGTGATCGTCGTTATCATAAATTACCGGACAATCTTTATATAAAGGCAGTTCGTGTTGTGAATCAGAACCAAAGGGCAGCATCATTAAAGAATGAAACCGGTTTAAAGGTTGATCGTTTTTCTCATTTTCAGAAAAGGAATGACTGCCTGTCATTGTCAAACAAATCGACAATAATATGCTAAATACCTTCATTTCTATTATTTTGGAGTTTAATTTTTTGAAAATAATCAAGCAATTGATGAGATTATAAATCCGAAAAACCAGCTTAGCGAGGTTTTATATCCGCCCGAAGATAAAAGCCATTGAATATTAATAAGTACAAACCTACTAAAAAGAATCATCATTTCATCCTTTCATAATTTTCCCGTTACGCACGAGAAGTACCCAGTCGTCTTTTGTGGGCGCAATCACGGTGTTCTTTCCATTATGTAATGCCGGACAATTCTGGTATTTGCCTGTTCGGGGATCAAACCATCGGGCATTGAGGCGGTCACTATTTGTGCTGCTGAGGTCAACCTTTGCTGGTCCACCCTGGGGGAGGTAAAAGACGTAGGTTTCACGCAGCTTTGCGAGGCAAAAACCCTGGATGATCAGGCTGTCGTTAGGTGTCATATCACTAAAAGGAAGTGCTTCGAAAAATGACCGGAGGTATTTAAGTTGAACCGCCGCCTTCCCTGGTCCTGGAAAGCCCATATAGAAATAACTTACACCTCCGCTCCAATCGCCATAAGTGGCATAACCGCCTGCCATCGCGATTGCCCAGTGACAGCGCCTCACCCAAATACTGTTCTGTCCATGCCCCACAGGCTTGTCTGTATTGCCCTCATATCCATATTCCTCATTGATATATGGTTTTGGAACTGCCCAATATTTCAGCGCCCAGTCGTGCATATCCTGAACATCACCATATTGCTGGGTGATGATAAAGTCAGCCCATTTGGAATTGCTATATAAAAATTTATCGTAGCCATGGACAGATGTGAGCCGTTGGTATGGATCAACTGCTTTGACAAATTTTCCCATCGTATTTCCCCAGTCCGTATTACGGTATTCATTGTGCTCATTGCCAAGATCCCACCAGACATTGTCGAAGGCAGCAAGACGGGCGATGGCATAGCGATAAAGACGGTACTCGTCTTTGGTGAGTACTCCCAATTCTTTTGGCAGATCCTGCTTTTCGATGATAATGATACAGGTAGCGATTATGCCGTGTTTGCGCATCAATTTTACAGCACGGTCGATGCGCTGCCAGTAAGTTACATTAAAACGTTCGAAGTTGTAATGATGAGGTTGCCCCAGCCATGCCGGCAGAGGATTTAACCGTCCCGGCAGGGAACCGTAGTTGAGAGCTTGCGAAGGATCGGCCGGTACACCATGGTCAACATCAGTGCTTTTCCTGTTGTCAAAATCCCGGGGGTAACCTGTGAGCAGGAACCGCACTTTGTTAAATCCGTTTCTCCGGCAATAATCTATTGTTGATTCAACTTGTGCATCGTCATTTGAAGGGTCAATTAAATTATAGGCGGTAAAGCCAAGGTGGTAAAAAGGTTTCCGGGAGCCTTCATAAATGAAATGTTTGGGCCGGACCGGATCGACGATAACGGGACCAGGTTCGTTTGATGATTTACTTTGCAGGGTTCCCGTAAAAGTGCGGTCATATCCACCCCCTTTAAATGTCAATTCATACCGGTAACTGACATTGGCTACTTCAGGTGAAAAACGCAGGCGAAAGACACTTCCGTCCTGCGAATCTGCAAAACCGATCACACGAATCGAAGTGTTATTGGCAGTGAATACTCCAATAAATTCAACTTCGGTAAAAGGATTCTTAAAGGAAGGAGAGTTCACCCGAACGACAAATTCCGCAACCCCAAATCGGGGAGTTCTGCCAGGAGCCTCCAATGCAATATCGGTTTGTGCTGATAATGTAAGTGTTACTACAAGAAGAAGGATGAAGATGATCGTTATTTTCATAATATGAAGTATTTAGGTATAGAAGTTAGCGTTTATTCCCTCTCAGTAATTATTATACTTTCACATTGAAGTTTATTATTTTGATTTAATCAGCAGTGCCCAGTCATTTTTATCCGGGGCATGGAAGGCAATTTCTGGTTTCCCAGCTACCTGAAACGCTGCACCAAACTCTCCATTTAGGGGATTATACCATTTTGCCATAATTTTGCCCTTCATGGCTGAGAGATCAAGGCTAACTTCCCCACCACCGGGTAGATATGCAAATAACACTTTATTATTCGCCATCGCGAATGAAAGTCCGGACTTTACCAGGGAATCATCCGGTGTCATTTCCCAGGGTTTAAGGTCCTTCATAAATCTGGCAATAAAGTCGATCTGATTATGCAATGAGGCTCTTGTGTCCCCGATAATACTATCGGTGCGGAATTCCATGGCATCATCCATATAACTGAAATGCGCTCCGCTTGCAACGGCTGACCATGCCGCCTTGCGGATTTCGTTGTCGTTTTTATTAATCATCCAGTCAGTATCAAAGAGTAATGGTACCTTAAGATTCCGTTTCCCCATTATGCCTTTATGGACGGTTACCGGGTCCCATTTTTGCACAACATAGCTATGACTTGGGAAGTCACGTCGGATAGTCATATGCTGGTTTGGCATCTTTAATTCAATTTCCTTGATAAAATCGCATAAGGTTAATTCCCATTCTTCGCTATAATAGTTCTCATTCGCGATTTCAAAATAGATTTTATCGAAACTGTTCACTGTTTCAACCACTTTACGGATATATGCTTTCTGATATTCCAAAACCTTCGGATTGCCCATCGAACAAAATCCCTTTTTACCATCATTACCCTTCTTCGTATTCTGCGGATCACCGTCTACGTTATTGATATTATTGTTACGATTGTAGGTATTTAAACGCCAAAGGTAGTCATGCTTGAGCATCCATGCATCTATCATCATTAAATCAAGATTTATGCCTTTTCGATCAGCCGATTTGCATAATTCTACAATACGTTCAAAAAAGGCAGGATTGAATTTATCAAGATTATATTTAGGTTTTCCATCATTGGCAAGACCCGGGCCTTCGCGCAGGTATGGCTCTATATGTATATTTTTATCAGGAGGGGGGTAAGCTTCGCAACCCTTCCAGAGCCAGACACGTGCGAGGTTAAGACCACGTGACTTAAGCGAGTCAAACATCCTGACGTAGTCGAAATCCACACCTGAAAAGGTCTCCCACGTATAGTCGCCTATAAAAATAAGGGGTTTCCCTTTAGCATCCTGGAAGTAATATGTATTTTTTGGGTATATTGAGATTGCGGAGATACCGCTCCTTTCCGTTGCACTGCAATTCATCCGGAAAGGAGAAATAGAAATCATCAGGAGTAAACAAATCGTAATTTTAAATACAGGAAAACCGGCAATATTCCCTAATACTTTTGATTTAAAACCTGGAACAGAGATTGCTGTACGCTCAGGTGCTGACAATTTATTTTTATCCTGAAAATCATTTTGAAATTCTGAATTTGCTGTCATATTATTTATTTTTAAGGTGTGATAGCTTGAAATTCTGTGTTTAATCACAAACAAATAGTATTCTGGAAAATTATTTTCCTAAAAAAACTTGTCAAAGATAACCTATTAGTTAATTTAAGTCACTACTGTCTCGTTAAAAGAGACTGAATGATAGTTGTTTACAATTTAGTTATTTGACATTTTTGTAATTATTGTTTGCAAGTAGCTCTTTCACATGCGTTTTGTCTAGTAGAGAGATGCCGAGAATTTGTAAAATTTCGTAAGTTGAGCGGTCTATTTTAAGTTCCTTACCGACAATCGCCACTCCACTACCCCTTTCATACGGAATGTTATCCATCGCATTGACATCATTGACAGATGCAGGTGTAATATAAACGAAGCTGGGTATCCGGGTTTTAACGTCATAGAGTGTATGCATTTTGATATCACCTTTAGCCTTTCGGAACTCCGCCCACCAGAAAACATTCAAACAGAGATCAATGGTTGTAGAGTCAAACGCATAAACATTGCCATCGACTTTCACTTCAAAGTCATTACAAACACAAACTCTGCGGGCATAGTCGATAAGATGAAAAGCAAACTCTTCGTATAGCTTATAATTCCTGCGGATATTCGCCCTTGCTGGACACGCCGGATAAAATATCCAGTCTCCGCCGGAGCAAATTTATCCGGCAAATCCACCCTTGCAAGTGTTGGGCGGGTAACGTTTGAACCAAGTCCCAAATGATATGACTTAACTTAGCCTTGTGAGCATCAAGAGCAACAATCAAATCACGGAGACTATCACGGGTGGTGAGTTGTCCGAAAAAAACCATACAAAGCATCTGATTCCAACACGTAAAAGTGCGAATGTGCTTATTGCCATTGTATTTTAGGACAATGCGGTCGAATACCCTGCGAGGTAGAAACTCAGGTATCTGAGCAAAAACGTATTTTCCTTGGTTCATTTCTGAAAAATTTGAACCAAAGAAAATCATCTGTAATCGTCACGCAAGAAAAATACGCTGCAAATAATTGATTATCAAATATTTCAAAGAATATTTTAATATTTTAACGAGACATTAGTGATAAATTATTCATAAATTTGCATACATGAAATCATTTATACTTGTATTAATTCTTTCTTTCAGCACTGGTCATTGGATCAGTGCACAACAAAAATTTAAATCATCATCAGCCATGAAAGAATACTTTCCTTTACCTGATTCTGTTGGTGGCTGGAGAACCCTGACTGATAATAAAAGAATAAAACAGGTAACAGGAATTGACAAGGCTAAGCTGGATCAGGCTTTTAATTTTGTCAGAAGTACTACAAATAATGGAGGGCTGCTTGTAGTTCGTCATGGATGGCTTGTTTATGAAAAATATTTTGGTAAGGGTCAGCGTGAAGCCGCCCCGAACCTTGCATCCTGCGGCAAGGCATTTACCAGTATCTCGGTTGGTATTCTGATGAGCGAACGTCCTGATCTTTTCCCTAATGGTCTGGATCATAAAGTATATACTACTGCATTGATGCCACCGGAAGCATTTCCGTTGCCTGATCCACGGATGGCAGACATTAAACTTGGACAACTTCTGACTCATACGGCTGGTATCAGAGGCAATAATCCGGTTTATGTCAATGGAAAAACCTCAACAATTGATCCGGTGGGTCCGGATGGATGGTTTGGCGGGGTTGATGATTATTCTTTAGGCATTAAGGATGGTAAAATGGGTAGTGTCCCATTTACAACAAAAACACTTTGGTGCGAACCTGGTGGCGGATATTCCTATGCTTCAGCATCTGTTCACAATGCTTCTATTATGTTGCGGCATGTTTCAGGTATGGAACTGGAGGACTATATTAAATCACACATTGCTAGGCCTTTGGGTTGGGGGATTTGGGGGTATGGATACAAGAACGCAGCACTTGTAACCCATACTCCTGGGAATGGTGGTATTGCTCTAAGAAGTACAGACATGCTACGCTTTTGCTATATGTTACTGCACGAAGGGCGGTGGAACCAGCAGCAAATTGTCCCAAAGGGATATATTCAAATGGCTACAAAAATATCTCCATATAATCCCCATTATTCTTCCTACAGCTTACAGTTTAAGGTGAATTCTGACGGAAACATTCCTGAGTTACCGCGTGATTCATACTCGTGGGGCGGATCGGGTAACTATTGCTTTTATGTCGTTCCATCATTGGATTTGATTGTCTGGAAGCTTGGTGGCCGTGATGACCAGTATTCTTATGCCAATACGGGGCTAACTGAACCAGCAAAATTATCAGAGGTAATTAAACCAATCAATGACGGGCAGAAACATGATTTTCACGGCGACAACACTAAAATGATAATGATGGTGATAAGTTCGATCGTAGATGAAAAAAAATGAGGGTAATATAATCGAGGGTAAAGTTTGGTCAAGCCTGGACAGCATGCGGGTTCATTAAAAGACACCCAACAACATTTTCTCCACAATAAGAAGTATTCCACGCCTGGCCTTCAAATTTTTGTATACGTTTATTTATAATTGCCTGTCAATGACATTAACCGACGCCGTTCTTTCGTTTTTCTGCTCATGCATTTCCTCAGATGCTGTAATTCCTTATAAAAAAGCAGAGTACAACTGAAAGCCTATTTGCTACAATTTAATATTCGGTTTCACTACTGTCTCGTTAAAAGAAACTGAGTGATAGTTGTTTGCAATTTAGTTCTTTGATGATTTTATAATCATTGTTTGCAAATAGCTCTTTCACTAGCGTTTTGTCCAGTAATCGAGTATCAAAATTTCAAAGAACATTTTAATATTTTAATGAGACAATCGTGAAGGGGATTAACAAATCTCCTTTATTAATAATTCAACTAATTTTCAACACAGTTGACCATTCTCTAGATATTCCGGTGATGATTTTGACCCTCTACATGGTTATTGCTCCTTGATTTTTTTCTAACCACAAATCAATTCCATTTATCCTTTAAAATCAAATTATTAACAGAAAAAATCAGGGAATAATTCCTGATTAAGAATTTTCCTTAGGAACTTTTAGCCCTTTATGTCGTGCTTCGCTTATTCCTATGGCGATGGCCTGTTCCGGCTTTTTACAACTCCACCTTTGCCAGCCTTGAAACAATAGAAAACCGGTTTAATGTCAGACTTGATCTTATTACGGTTGAGATTTCAAAAATGTATTCTGTCTGTTGTGCTGACTATTCGTATGTGATTACGAGTGAAAATCCAAATGTGCTGCAGGTTTTCAAATTCGGGATGACTCCGTTTTTTTCGAAGGAACCGATGAGTCTGATCAATGCCAGGGCAGAGGGGATAAGAACAGTCGTGATGATCCAAATTACAACGGGTCAAAATCGATCTTTCTTCAAACTACATTTAAAAAGCCGATACAATCACAACGTTGTCTTGTGATCGCCGATGTTTATTACGAATGGTCGGGTCAGAATAATCCTTACCTGGTATTCCTGCGGAATAAAAATAGGCCATTCGCCTTTGCGTGTATTTATGACCGGTGGAAGGATACTGTATCAAAAGAGATTGTTACCTCTTTTGCAATCATTACCACAGTTGCCAATAGCCTATTGCAGAACATTGGTGTTAAACGGATGCCGGTTATTCTTTCAAGATCAGAGGAATCATACTGGGTTAAATCATCAAATCATTTGTCCGATGTGTTAGTATTGCTTAACCCTTACCCGGCAGAAAATATGAATGCCTACCCAGTTTCTGAAATGGTAAACATGGAAGGAGTGAATGATTCTACAATGTTGAACCCGGTTGGTCATAAGCTAGAAAAAGAATTCGTTCCGATGAGGGTTGAAAGTGGATACCATCATAAAGAAAAACCTCACTCTGATACCCCTTGGTTTAAGGGGAAATGAATATATTTAAAATTCGGATATGTAAGAGCAAAAATCGCGTATTCGTTTAATTATTAATATAATACGAACATGAATATTGCACGTAACTTTATAATGATGGCCTTAATCCTCCTTTTATGCAGTTGGGGAGAAAAGGGGCATCAGAAAATAAGCAACTCAGTACCACTATTTTTCCCTGTGGGACTTAACAACTTTAAAGGTTGGTCAGAAATGCTTTCAGAGCATAGTGCAGATGCTGATAACCGGAAAAAATATGATCGCACTGAAGGAGTAAAGCATTACATCGATATTGACGCTTAATCTCACATTTCAAACATCTTTAAAACAACAACATAATATGAAAGGAATTTTTATTGTTTTTTTAGTGCTTTGCAGCACTCATTCTTTGTGGTCACAAGATAGCTGGAAGGGGAAACCAGTTGATTTTTCGCATGGATTATTGCGCGTTTCAGAGAATAAACACTTCCTGCAACATGTTGATGGAACGCCCTTTTTCTATTTGGGTGATACGGCCTGGGAGCTCTTCCACAGGTTAGACCGTGAGGAAGCTACCTTATTTCTTAAAAAAAGAGCATCACAAGGGTTTACAGTTATACAGGCTGTAGCATTGGCCGAACTTGAGGGAGTATATGATCCAAATGCCTATGGCTTTTTACCATTGACAAACCTTAATCCAAAAATACCTGCCATCAAAGATGGTGAGAATAATGACTACTGGGATCAGGTAGATTTTGTGGTGAATAAAGCGAATGAGTTAGGGATGTATATCGGATTTTTACCTACTTGGGGTCGTTATTGGAATGATGGTGAAAAGCCACTATTTAATGAAGACAATGCTGAGGCATACGGAGAATTTGTTGGCAAACGTTACAAAAACAAAGAGTTGATTTGGATATTGGGTGGTGACCGACCAGTTGATAATGAAAAGAAACTGGCAATCATGCGAGCTATGGCAAAAGGAATTCGTAAATCAGGTGCTAAACAGCTCATTACGTTGCATCCGAGTGGTGGAAATGGTTCTGCTCAGTGGGTAAATAACGAACCCTGGTTAGATTTTAACATGAGACAGAATGGGCATGCGGTTGATTTTACCGGACGCTACAACCAAACTTATGAAGATTATCAACGGATACCTGTTAAACCTGTTATTGATGGTGAACCGCTTTATGAAGATCATCCTATAGCTTTTGATCCTGATAAATTTGGCCACTCTACGGCAGCAGATGTACGCCGACCTTTATATTGGGACCTTTTTACAGGAGCTTTTGGACACACGTATGGTCATCACTCGGTTTGGCAAATGTACGATCCCCAAAAGAAACGTATTCCGATAAACCGTCCACTTATCTCGTGGCAAGAGGCTATTGATCAGCTAGGTGCTGTTCAGATGATGTATGGTCGTAAATTAATGGAGAGTCGTCCATTTTTATCCAGAATTCCTGATCCTTCAATTATAGTTGATGCTTTGTATACTTCGCTAATGCCAGGTGCAGGGCGGGTTAAGTTTGTCGCAACACGCGATCAAGATGGAACTTATGCAATGGTATATGCTCCTGTTGGCAGGAAATTTACAGTAAATATGGAGGTAATTAAAGGTTCGAAAGTAATTGCCTGGTGGTATAATCCACGCAACGGCAAATCTATAAAAAAAGGCATTTATACAAATCAGGGTCAACAAGTCTTTATTTCTCCTGATCCGGGGGAATACCTCGATTGGATACTGGTACTAGATGATGCTTCGAAAAAATATCCGGCTCCGGGAGGAAATCTGCTTTAAAATAGTCCTGTGCTTTACCCGTCTTTAGTATTCCGGTGGTCATTTCACGAATACAACGAGCTTCAGGTTTCGTTAATTGACCCTCAAGTTTGAGAAAATGGGCTGTAGAACTAATCCAACCCAATTTTCGGGAGATGGTCAAATAAAATAGAGAAAGCAACATAAAGAAAAATAAAGGTCGATTTTTACTGGTGGTTAAACCCCGCTTATGAAATTGACATCAACAGATAAGCACATACACATGTACTTCGAGTACGCGGATGAAAATTTAACTTCTTATCTGTTTTTTAATATGCTGATATTGTTTAACTTACAAATTATTTATGGATGATAAAAGAAAAACAGTTTTTATTTCGAAATTTGTTTTTGCTTTCGTGTTTATGGATCTCGCTCTTTTCTTCCTCTATAACAAAAGGTAAAGCAGCAATTCGGCCCGAAGGCACTTACGGCCCTTCATATACTTCATCGGGTGGTATACACATTGCAGGGCTTACTGGCAATAACAAGATGATTTATGACAACGACTGGTTTTATGACATTATTGATGCCGGATATCTGGTAGCAAAGCATAAACTTGGTCAGTTAGAGCTCCGGGGAATTATTGTAACTGCCGATTTCTTCTATGGAAATGGAAGAATTCAGGGCAGCATTGATGATTTTACCGATTTTCGTAACAATGCTATTACCGCTGGCTTAACTACCGTACCCAATTATACAGCCGGAGCCAATGCCATGCTTTCGAGACCAGGTAACGGTAATATCTCCGAAACTTCTTTCACCCGCACAGCAGGTAGCGATTTAATTGTTGCAGAAGCTCGACTTTGTACTCCCGAAAATCCTTTGGTTGTATGTGTTGGAGGTCCTGCTACAACTGTGGCTACGGCGCTTTTGCAAGATCCATCCATTGAAGATAATATTGTGGTGCTAATGTGCGATTTAACTGATTATAATAACAAGGATACTTGGGCCATTTACGTTGTTTCAAAAAGAACCCGGTTTTTTGCATATCCTTTTATTTTAAACCATGGTTATTCCGATGCAGTTTGGAATCAACTGCCTAAGAATGTTTTCTGCGATCATTTTCATACCTCTCTTGTAAAACAAAATGCTGTTGGCGATGGCGCATTATTGGCATGGTTCTTCAACAATAGCATGGTAAAAAATGTGCAAAAGAAAACTATGACAGCTGCAAATGACTGGACGAATGCCAGTTCGTCACCCTACGGATTTCTTTATATTGAAAAAAGCACTTCGAATTTTGATGGCGCTGCCATGTGCCAGCAAATGGTTAATACACTAAAAGATCCTAATGTATATATCCAAATTCCTGCTCTTCCTGCAGTATCTGTAGTTGCCAGTCATGCCAGCGCGGGTGAGCTTTCGAACAATGGCGAATTTACATTTAGTGTTTCTACGGCTTTTTCGGTCAATACAACCATTAACGATACTGTTTCTAGTACAGCCACCAATGGTATCGAGTACAGCACTATTGCCACTTCGGTTGTTTTGACATCTTGGCAAACATCTGTAAAAGTGCCACTATTACCAAAACCGTGAAAACACCATACTCATTTTTAATTTTATTTCCTAATGAGCAGAACTTAATTCCTGCTATTGCATATCATCAAAACACCCATTATCTTTTCAAAGTGATACAATGACAACCTTTTTGCAAAGAAGCTGAAAAACCGTCACATACTGCAGGAACTTAATCAAGGGATGACCTACACTTCAATCTTATCTTGATCGGATGCATTCTGGATGGGATCAACATCATCGGAATACCGTCAAATGGTAGGCGTGTGTAGTGTTTGGGGTGGGATTATGAAATTCCCATGAAACCCCTGAATGATTAACAACTGAAATCGCTGAAAAAGTTTCAAGAAGCTTGGAAAGGCATTTCAAGGCCAACAATTACATGAATCCTCAAAAAGAAATCCAGAGAATTCTGTATAAGGACTTTTCTAACGAAGAAAGAATCCGATTCTTCCTAAGTATGACCGAGAAGAATGACGTATTTGATTTTACTAAAGCAACAAACTTGGATATTGGACCAGATCCTAATGAAAATTTGCCGAATGACATTAACTGGCTTGAACTTGCGAAGGTTCGTGAATTAAATATAAATGGAGAAGTTCTACACAACATTCCTTTTCTAAAGGACAAAGCACTTCACAAATTTATGGAGTTAGCGGAGATGGAAATTATTTATGATTTATCACTGCCTTCGGCAGAAGGAAATTGCAAAATTCGCTTTGGCTTTAACAACTATTTTAAAAATAGAATTGGAAATATTGAGTTAGTTGTTGACTTTGTAAAAATCAACCCAAAAGACGAATATGCAGGCGTTCCGCTTGCGTCAATAAGAAATCAATTGTTTAAGGAGTTTGAAAAATTCAAAACAGAAAAATATGAATGGTGCAAACTTCAAAACAATAGTAAACAAAACACGCCTACAGCATGACTACTTTAGATTTTACCCAGGTTGAACTTCAGCATTTAATAACTCATCATATAGGAAACAAGTTGAGAGATGAAAAATATGTACTTTCAAGCGAAGCGACAACTATTGAAGATAAAACCAAGATATTTCTTTTGAAGTATTTTCTTCTACCAGTGAAAGCAGAAGAATTTTATTCGTTTACTCATTCCGTGAAGTTGGAGATGAATGATATATACTCTATTGTTGAAAATATATTTTCAAATCCGAATTTATTTATTTTATCCTCTCAAAGCATTGCCAAACTTCTTTACGAACAATCTATGCACCCAAAAATAAGAGAAGGTGAATTGAACATTGCCTACTTTTCAAATGTAATTTTGGACAATGAAGTAGTTGAAGCAATTGGAATTTTCAAATCAGAAACGGATGTCCCATTTATTAAAATGAAAAATCATAAATCGAAATTCAACATAAATCATGATTTTGGATTTGAAATAAAAGGGATGGATAAGGGTTGCATAATTTTCAATACAGACAAACAGAACGGCTATAAAATTTTGATTATTGACAACAAAAATAAATCAGCAGAAGCACAATATTGGAAAGATGATTTTTTAAAAGTGAAACCAATTGCAAATGAATTTCATCAGACAAATCAGTTTTTAGGCATTACCAAAAATTTTGTAACAAAGCAACTATCGGAAGAATTTGAAGTGAGCAAAACGAGCAAGATAGATTTGCTTAACCGTTCAGTTGAGTATTTCAAAACACATGGGAGTTTTGACAAGAACGAATTTGAGAAAGATGTTTTTCAAGATCTCGAAATAATCAGGTCATTCCATAATTTTGATTCAAATTACAGAGAAGAAAATGATATTGAATTAACAGATAATTTCCAAATATCATCACAAGCAGTTAAGAAGCAAGCTAAAGTTTTCAAAAGCGTCTTGAAGCTGGATAAGAATTTTCACATTTACATCCACGGAAACAGTGAACTGATTGAACAAGGAATTGAAAAAGATGGTAGAAAGTTCTATAAAATTTATTTTCAACAGGAATCATAAGTATAAGTAATGGTTAAAATACTATGTCGTATTTTGTGCCTACATTTTGTAAGACATTTAACAATCGTTCTTTGAAATTTTGAAAACAGAGATATTTATAAAAACTCAATCATTGATATTTGATACTGCGCCAGAGAATTTCAATCAAATTCAATTACGGAGAATACGGGAACAAGAAGAAAATATAAACATCTTGCTCTCACCACTCCTGAATTTTAGCTTTGAGTTTTTTTAATCTGTGAATAGGTGAATTACCAAGTATCACAACTGTCTTTTTAATTGTTTGTGCAACAAAATTGTCCATAACACTTTCTGAAACTTGGAGGAGATGTATTTCAAAGAATTCCTGATTTATCACTTGGGACAAAATTACAGAAAATAAATAAAAAAATATGTGTATATTTGGCCGATTTGTTAAAGTAGAGACATACGAATTGTTAGAGTTCCGGCATTAAGAATTGTTAATATTTGTTAAATTAGTAGGTTTTTGTGGAACCTTATTTAAAAGTTTCGTAATATTGTAGAAAAGTATATTGAGTTTTGATTTTGAACAAGAATAACAACGCATTTAAGTTTTTATTAAGGAAGAAAAAGAAAAGTTAGAGTTTTGAAGTTTTCAAGATAAAGAACAAGGAACATAGAGTTTTAAAGATCGTAAGAAAGAAAACATAGATTTTTATCCAAAGCCCCATTTCGGGGCTTTGGTGTTTCAATACTTTTATTACATTAACCAATTATACTTATACTATGCAACCACCTAGACTTACTGCAAAATCTCCATTATTTAAATACGCTTATATCGGTAGTTATTCAAATGGTGGGAGTGAATCTAATATAGAGAATACCCTACGTACTCTTAGTACATTGGCTATGATTGAAAATTGGGAATATGGCAAAACTCCAAATGATCGTTCGTTACCCATATTGTACAATTATTTAATACACACATTTACTAGAATAGAAGAAGAGAATAAAATAGCTGAGAGGGATAATTATTCTTGTTTTAACACGGGATTAGTTACGGAAAATCAAGAAGAAATTTTCATGCTATTTGGAAGAAATAGAACAAAAGACAGTTGGAAGTTTTTAGAATTTTGTAAAGAAAGTTCCAATGATTTAACAAGATTTAATCCACTTCCAGAAAGAGCGAAATATTTCAATGATCCTTCAGAATTAATTTATGATACAAGACTTGAACTGAGAATAAATATTGATCATATAGTTATGGATGCAGATAATTTTGCTCGATTCCCTGAAGATATTCAAAAATTACCTCAACATCAACTAATAAATACTTTCCATGGTGCTGTTGATCATGCTAAAAAACGAGTTAAACGCAATTATTTGACAGCGATACCACAATATTATCGTGGTCAATATTTTCCAAATGGTCAATTGCAATTATTATTACCACTTTGTTTAACAGACCCATCAAGGGCTGATTTAGCCTTAGCAGTTTATAAACAAGATGATATATATAGTGGTAGGACTTGCCTTACATTAGATATGGCAATAAATAATGCAAGATTAATTACTAAGCCAGACGACGAATGGTTAAAACCCTAATTTATTTTATCAGTTTCAAATTCAATGCTGTTTTAGTAAATAGTCTTATTTTCTATCGAATTCTTTCTTGATATTTCTGAATCAGGTTTTTTGGCAACAATAAATTCAGTTTAATTTTTACCTTACTCGATATTCTTGCACCATTATTTTCAATCCTTGAAAGCGTTGTAGGATCAATATTCAGGATTTCTGACAGTTCTTTTTGAGAGATTCCTTTTTGAACTCGGTATTGCTTTATCTCGTTCTCATTAAATGAAGGTACAAATCCAAGAAATGAAATGATTTTGGGAATTAGGTTTAAGTTTGGTGTGCCTCTATTTAATTCCCAGTTTGTAATTGAGTCCGTGGTAACGTTGATTATTTTTGCAACTTGAGGTTGACTTAAATTAAGGTCAAGTCTTTTCTTTCTTAAATGGTCTCCGTAGGTATTTAATTCTTTAGGATATGGCTTTCTTTCTGGTTTTACTGCTTTCAATACGATATTGCAGATGGGCAATGAAACTATGTGCCAGTGTAATAGTCAATTACCTAAAATTATCCTGTTTTTTTAATATTTATACTCAAATTATCTAAGACTATTTTTGGCCTGTGTTACTCCTAAGTCTATAACAAATAATATTACAAACTAAAAAAAGGAGTTACTCCAATTCTCTTTCTAAAGTGGATATTCCTGTGATATTGTCGGGTGGTTTAATCGGACTTTAGGGAGTCTGAGCCGTATGAGTCGAAAGGTTCAAGTACGGTAATATGTGAACCATTTTTAAATTACTAATTTCCTTTCAACGAAGCACAGCAACCCTGTGGGTATTTTGCTATCGTAAGCAGATTGTCTATGAATCTAATAATGCAACTGGTACATTTACCATGTCTTTAAAAATTTCCCTGAATTTATTTATGTC
>Ga0209585_10000220_pt1 | contig 22814 bp, 20 predicted proteins | sample NGEPerone_FD_185491 | JGI IMG/M metagenome (GOLD analysis project Ga0209585, IMG submission 185491) | Arctic peat soil microbial communities from the Barrow Environmental Observatory site, Barrow, Alaska, USA - NGEE Permafrost154B-one... | ecosystem: Environmental > Terrestrial > Soil >... | reverse complement strand
GGAACCCTGCCGGGCCGGACCCCTCACCCGGGGGGACGTCAAGGGCCGAGTCCCCGCCTGCGGCGCGGCGCTGATCGCGCCCCGCTGGGGTTCGGACTGCGCTCACGGGGAATACCAACCACGGAGGTTGGGTATCTCCTCGTTCGAAAGGAGTCCGCATGACCGACGCCACGACCCCGGCCCAGACCCTCGACTGCATCGGCCTGTACTGCCCGGAGCCCCTGTTCCAGGCCCGCGAGGGCATCGACGCCATCGCCGTCGGTCAGGTGCTCGAAGTGTTCGCCGACGACCCGGCGGCGGAAGAAGACCTCAAGCGGTTCGCCAAGCGCGCCGGCCACGAGGTGGTCGGCTGCGAGATGGACGGCGATCAGCTGCGCATCCTCATACGCCGCCTCAAGTGACCCTGCCGCCCCACGCCCTCGACCCAGGAGTCGACGACCATGAAGAACGAGAACTCCATCCTCTACGTGCAGACCAGCAACGCCCCCGAGCGCCAGTATTCACCGCTCGTGCTGGCGCAGAGCGCCAAAGCCATGGGCGTCGACGCCGCCGTGTACTACCTGGGCATGGGCCTCACGGTCCTCAAGCCCGGGGCGGCGGCGGAGATGCAGCTCGGGAGCTTCCCGACCGTCGCCGAGATGCTCAAGAAGACCATCGACATGGGCATCACGGTGTACGTGTGCGAGGCCTCCAAGCAGATGCTCGGCTGGGAGACGGTGGAGCTCATCGACGGCGTCAAGATCGTCGGCGCCGCGACGCTCAACGACCTCGCCCTGGATGCCGGCGCCACGATGTGGTTCTGAGAGGAGCCGCGCCATGACGCCGACGAACCTTGCCGACGACATCGTCTACGCCGACTACCAGTCCTCCAAGCCGGTTGACCCGCGCGTGGTCGAGGCGATGCTGCCGTATTTCGGCGTTGGCGGCGCCTTCGGCAACGCGGCCTCGCTGCACGCCGTGGGCGACGACGCGACGGGGGCTCTCGAAGACGCCCGCGCCACCGTCGCCCGTTTCTTCGGCGCGCAGCCGCAAGAGATCGTCTTCACGTCCGGCGCCACTGAGGCCAACAACCTGGGCATCATCGGCTACGCCCTGCGCAACCGGCGCAAGGGCGACCACGTGATCATCACCGAGGCCGAGCACATCTCGGTGCTGAACATCGCCAAGTACTTGGAGAAGAACGGCTTCAGGGTGACGCGAGCGCCGATCGACCTGTACGGGCGCGTATCGCCGAAAAAGCTGCGCGCGCGCATCACCGACGAGACGATCCTGGTCAGCGTCGGCTGGGCGAGCAACGAGATCGGCACGATACAGCCCATCGCCGAGATCGCCGAGATGCTGGCCGGCAGCGGCGTGGCGCTCCACACCGACGCCGTGGCCGCCGAAGGGCTCGTGCCCATCGACATGGGCGCCGTGCCGGTGAGCCTCATGAGCCTCTCGGCCAACGACTTCTACGGGCCGCGCGGTCTGGGCGCGCTGTACGTGCGCAAGGGAGTCGCAGTGGCGCCGGTGCTGCTCGGCGGCGGCCAGGAGCGCGGCTTGCGGTCCGGCACCGAGGACCTGGCGTCCATCGCCGGCATGGCCGCCGCCGCCGACATCATGGCGGCTGAGATGCCGGCCGAGGTGGCGCACATCGCCGCCATCCGCGACCGCCTGGTCGAGCGCGTGCTGGCCGAGATACAGGACTCGCACCTCAACGGCGCGCCGCTCGACCCGCCCGCCGGCCGCCTGCCCAACAACGCCCACTTCCGCTTTGACGGCGTGGAGGGCGAGGCCATGGTCCTGTCGCTGCGCGACGAAGGCGTGGCCGCGGCCACCGGCTCGGCCTGCAGCTCCAAGACCCTCGAGCCATCGCACACGCTCATCTCCTGCGGGCTCCTGCACGAGGAGGCGCACGGCTCGCTGGAGTTCACCTTCGGGCGCTTCAGCACGGATGACGACGTGGACCACATCATGGCCGTGCTGCCCGGCGTGATCGCCCGACTGCGGGCGCTTTCGCCGCTGTACAAGGCCAAGACCCCGACGTGAGGGCCAGATCAGCGTGACCATACGGACCGAGAGGCACTGCTCATGAAATCGACCCAGTACAGCGAGAAGACGCTCGAGCACTTCCGCAACCCGCGCAACGTAGGCGCGCTCGAAGGCCCCAACGTCGCCGTCGGCCGCGTCGGCAACCCCGTCTGCGGCGACCTGATGGACATCTACATCGAGGTCGAGGACGAGCGCATCAAGGACATCAAGTTCCAGACCTTCGGCTGCGGCTCCGCGGTGGCGACCTCGAGCATGATCACCGAGCTGGTGCACGGCATGACGCTCGACGACGCGCTCAAGGTGAGCCGCGGCGATGTGGCCGACGCGCTCGAGGGCCTGCCGCCGATCAAGATGCACTGCAGCAACCTGGCCGCCGACGCCCTGCACGAGGCCATCAAGAACTGGCGCGCCGGCGTCAAGCCGGCGGACGCGACTACGACGCCGGTGGAGAAGTCGTGCCACCCACGGCCCGCCGAAGTGGTCGAGGTCGAGATCGCCAACTTCGACGACTACAAGGGAAGTGGCGTGTACACGCGCGTCGACGACCGGGCCGCGCTGGCCGACCGGCGCGTGGTCGTGCTCGACACCGGCGAACGGGCCGCGCAGCTGGCCATCGACTTGACCGACCACACCAGCCGCGTGGTGCTCATGACGACCGGCAAGGAGCCGAGCGTCAGCAGCGCCGTGCGCTCGGCCCTCCGCCTCTCCGATGTGAAACTGCTCACCGAGGCGCAGCCGCTCGAGCTGCTCGGCGAGGGCGAGCTCGAGCGGATCCGCGTGCACGACCTCAACGAGGACGAGGAGTACGAGCTCACGGCGGACGCGCTGGTGGTGCTGGAGTAGCGGCAAGCGGACAGCGCGAACGGCGACGGGGCGGGTGGCCGGAAGAGCCACCCGCCCCGTCGCCGTCATCCGGCGGCCCGGCAGGGCCGCCGTCCCATCGCCGGCTCAGAAGTTCTCTGCGTAGACCTCTTGGTAGGCCTGCGGATGCTTGCAGGCCGGGCAGACCTTGAGCGCCTTGGGACCCTCGTGCACAAAGCCGCACTTGCGGCAGATCCACTTGACGGTCTCAAGCTTCTCGAAGACCTGGCCCTTCTCGACGTTGTCGAGCAGCTTGCGGTAGCGCGCCTCGTGCTTGGCCTCGACCTTGACGATCTGGCGAAAGGTGTTGGCGACGTCCTTGAAGCCCTCCGACTCGGCCATGTCGCCGAACGCCGGGTACAGGTCGGTCCATTCCTCGTTCTCGCCGTCGGCGGCGGCCTCCAGATTCTCGGCCGTGGTGCCGCCCAGCTTGCCGGCCGGGTAGGCGGCGGTGATCTCCACCATGCCGCCCTCGAGGTGCTTGAAGAACTGCTTCGCATGCTGGCGCTCGTTCTCGGCGGTCTCGAGGAAGATGGCGCCGATCTGCTCGTAGCCTTCTTTCTGCGCGATCTTGGCGAAGAAGGTGTAGCGGTTACGCGCCTGGCTCTCGCCGGCGAACGCCTTGAGAAGGTTCTCTTCGGTCTTGCTGCCCTTGATGCTGGCCATGCTGACTCCTTTCGCGGAACCTGTGCGCACAGTCTAGCGCGTGAGGCGGAGGAGTGGATGTTGCGGAGGGGACGGCGCGCCCGCGGACTCAGACCGCCGGCAGGTCGACGCCCACCTCGCCGGCGCCGCCGCTCGTCCAGCTGGCGCCGGCGGCGGCGGCCATCACGGCGCCCATGGCCGCGGCTTCAAGCGGCGAGATACGCTGGCCGAGGACGACGAAACCGGCCAGCGCCGCAATCGCCGGCTCGATGCTCAGCAGCACGCCGTAGGTGGCGGCGCGCACGCGGCGCAGGGCGATCAGCTCGAGCAGGTAGGGGAACGCCGACGAGACCACAGCGATCAGGATGCCGAGCCCGATGGCGTTCCAGTGGCCGGCGACCTTCACCCCTCCGACGAAGAGCAGTGGGGTGAGCAGCGCGGTGGAGCCGAGCATCATCAGCGTGGTCACGGAGAACGGGTCCATGCCGGTGACCGCGCGCTTGGCGAGCAGCAGGTACGCGCCCCAGCTCGCACCGGCGGCGAGGGCCAGCACGAGGCCGAGGCCGGTGACGGCGCCGGATGGGCCGGCGAGGACGACGACACCCGCGCCGGCCAGCGCGATCCACAGCCAGTCGATCCGGCGGCGCGTGCCCAGCACGGCCACGGCGAGCGGGCCCACGAACTCGACCGCCACGACCAGCCCGACGGGCGCGCGACTGATGGCGCCGTAGAAGGTGAGGTTCATCGCCAGCAGCGCCACGGCCAGCGCGACCAGCGGCAGGCGATGGCCGCGCGCCGGGAGGCGCAGCGCGCGCGGCCGCAGCGCAACGAGGATCAGCGCCGCGAAGGCGGTGCGCAGCCAGAGCGCCTCGACGATGCCGACCGACGCGATGACGCGCACGGCCAGCGCCGAGCCGGTCTGGATGGAGACGGCGAGCACGATCACGAGCAGAGCAGCGCCGGCGGCGGCGCGGCGGGCGCTCGGTGGCGACGGCAGGCTGGGCGGCTCTGGGCGGACTGACTGCGGCACCAGGCGATTCTAGTCGAACGGAGGCGGGCGGGGGCGGACGGCACCGCCCGCCCGCGCTCCGTCCTTACCCGTCCGTACCCGTCCGGGGTATGGTCTGCGTGACGAGCCTGCGCACGGCCCGGTGGCCGCGAGGCTGCCCGGGCCCACGAGAAGGCCGAGCATGGACATGGACCGAGGCTGCCCCGGCAGCGACCGCAGCACCTGGACGCCGGACGACATCTTCGAGGCGCTTTGCATCGGCTGCGGCGAGCCCGTCGAGTTCTTCAAGGTCGACGCGCGCCGCTATTGCGCCAAGTGCGGCGCCTGCAATCCCAACCCGAGGCAGGACGTCGGCTGCGCCGCAGCCGACAAGCGCTCGAGGGGGCGCAACGCGCTGGGCGGCGGCTGAGGCCTGCAGGCGGAGCCGGCCCGGCCGCTCAGATCCTCAGGTACGAGTCGGCGTAGATCACCTCGTTGCAGAGCATCCGGTAGGTCTTGTACAGCGCTACCTGCTCGGGGTCGCCCTGGTCCACCAGCGCCGGGTCGAGGTCGTCCATCGCCGCGGTCGCGTCGTGGAGCGCCACCACCAGCTTGCCGATCGGCGTGCTCTCGCCGCGCTGCTCGACGATGCGGATCCACTCGTTCTGCGCCGTGTCGAGCGGGTCGGCGATGGCGCTGTCGAGACCGGCGCCCAGCAGCATCACGAGAAGCGTACGGTTGATCAGCGGGCGCGTCTCGAGCGGGCAGCCGTTGCTGATGTTGCTCAGGCCGACCACGGTGGTCGGTGGCGGGTCGGCCATCATCTTGAACATGCGGATCGCCTCGACCGACTCGCGCGCCACGTCCTGGTTGCAGGTGACGGTGAGCACCAGCGGATCGAGGTACACGTCCTGCACCGGCAGGCCGGCCGCCTCGGCCGCCGGCAGCAGCGCCTCCATGGCGATGCCGGCGCGCCCGTCGGCCGTCGTCGGGATGCCGTCGACGCCCATCGTCAGGGCGATCACGCGGGCGCCGTAGCTGGCCGCCAGCTGCATCACGCTGTCGAGCCGGGCGGGGTCGGCCGAGGCGGAGTTGAGCATCGCCGGGCGGGCGCACTTCTGCAGCCCGGCCTCCATCGCCGCCAGGTTCGTGGTGTCGAGCGACAGTGGTACATCGGTCACGGCCTGGACCGTCTCGACCATCCACGGCATGACCTCGTGACCGAGCTTCTTCTGCGGGCCGATGTTCAGATCGAGGATGCCGGCGCCGGCCTCGACCTGCCGCAGTGCCAGATCCTGGATGACCTTCGCGTCGCGGGCCTCGATGGCCGCCTTCACCGGCGGCGCGATGATGTGGATGTTCTCACCGATGATGAGCACCGGCGGCCTCCTTCCCTTCGGTGGATGCGAGCGTGGCCCGGACGACCGGGTCGAGCGCGGCGCTCAGAGCGCTGTCGGCCGGCAGGCCAACGAGCGGCCGGCCGGCGGCGTCGTACTCGGCGACCAGCGGGTCGTCGGGCAGCACGACCAGCAGTTCGAGGCCGTGCTCGGCGATTGCCCGCTCCAGCTCCGGCGAAAGCCCGCCGCCGGCGCGGTTGACGATGAGGTAGTGCCGGCCGACCTTCGTCTCGAGCTCACCCAGCAGCGCGGCGATGCGGCCGGCGGTCGTGATGCCGCGGACCGTCGCGTCGCTGACGATGAAGAGCACGTCCACGTCGCGCGTCGTGCGCCGCGACAGGTGCTCGAGGCCGGCTTCGTTGTCGATCACCACCCACGGATAGCTGTCGGCGATCGCGTCGATGATGGCGCGCAGCATGTTGTTCGCGGCGCAGTAGCAGCCGGGGCCCTCGGGCCGGCCCATGGCCAGCAGGTCGACGTCGACGCCCTCGACGACGCTCGAGTTGATCTCGTAGTCGAGCAGGTCGCGCTTGGCGATACCTGCCTCGAGCAGGTTGGCGCGTGCCTTCTCGCTGGTCTCCTCGCGCACGTCGCCGACGGTCTTCTCGAGCGGCAGGTCGAGGACGGTGTTGAGGTTGCTCGCCGGGTCGGCGTCGATGGCGAGGATGGGGCCGGCCTGGGCCTCCGCCAGTCGGCGGATCAGCAGGCCGGCCAGCGTCGTCTTGCCGGTGCCGCCCTTTCCGGCGACGGCGATGGTCGTGGTCATCCGGTCAGCCTCCGTTCTGTGAGGTCGCCTGCGTGCTCCCGGCGCCGTTCCCCCGCCTCACAAGCGCTTGACGGACGCTCGGGAACCCGGCGAGGTCGGTGTGCGGCAGGAAGAGCGCCGAGGTGTACTCGTCCATGAAGGTGTTGTCGGCGCTCAGTTCGAGGTAGGTCATCTTGGCGGCCACGTCGAGGACGTCGTGGCGGATGTTGACGCAGAGGAGCGCCGCGTAGGCGCCCTGGGCGCTGGTGTTGCCGAGGAACTTGAAGCGCTCCACCGGCTGGTCGGGCAGCAGGCCGATGCGGATGGCCTTCTCGATGTTGATGTACTGGCCGAAGGCTCCGCCGATGAGGATCTCCTCCACGTCGGCGAGGTCGACGCCGACGCTGCGGCACAGCACCTCGAAACCGGCGTAGATCGCCGCCTTGGCGCGGATCAGACTGCTGATGTCCGACTCGGTCAGGGCGATGTCGTGGTCGGCGCCGCCCTCGCCCGCCCAGCAGACGACGTACTCGGGCACGCCGTCGAGCACCCGCACGCGGTCGGTCGGGGCCGTGCGGTCGAGGTGCCCCGACCTGTCGACGACGCCCGTGACGAAGAGCTCGCCGAGGAGGTCGATGAGGCCGCTGCCGCAGATCCCTACGGCCGCCGCGTCGTCGACGGTGCGGAAGGTGGGCTCCAGCGTATCGTCGGCGATGAAGACGTCCTCGATGGCGCCGGGGGACGCGCGCATGCCGTCGCCCACGCCGCCGCCCTCGAAGGCGGGGCCGGCCGAGCAGGCGCACGAAAGCAACCAGTCTTTGGTGCCCAGCACCATCTCGCCGTTGGTGCCGATGTCGATGAAGAGGGTCAGCTTGTCGGTCGCGAACATCCCCGAGGAGATGACGCCGGCCGTGATGTCGCCGCCCACGTAGCTGCCCACCGACGGCATGACGTGGACGCGCGCCAGCACGTTGGCGCGCAGGCCGAGCTCGCCGGCGACCAGCTTGGGCGGCGCCGAGAGCGTCGGGATGTACGGCTCGGCGCGCAGGTACTGCGGGTCCAGGCCGAGCAGCAGATGCGTCATGGTCGTGTTGCCGGCCACCGTGATCTCGTGGATCTCGTAGAGCTCGATGCGGTTGCGCTGCTGCAGCTCGGCGAGCAGGTCGTTGATGGTCTCTACGGCGAGATGCTGGAGACGATCGAGGCCGCGCTTGCGCTTGGCATAGATGATGCGGCTGATCACGTCCTCGCCGCAGGCGATCTGCTTGTTGTAGGCGCTCGCGGTGTCGATGACGCGCCCGGTCGCGAAGTCGAGGAGGTAGGCCACGACCGAGGTCGTCCCGAGGTCCACGGCCAGACCCATGCTGGCATGGTGGAAGGCGCCGGGGTAGATGCGGATCAGGCGCGGCGGCAGATAGGCGCCGTAGACCCAGTCGCGCATCTCGAGCGTGACGCTCACCTTCCAGTTGGCCATGCGCAGGTCCTTGCCGAGGCGGCGCAGCATCGGTAGCTCGGCGCGCACCTCCTCGATGCCGTGCTGCTGGGCCAGGGCCCGCCGCAGGCGGTCGAAGTCGCTGGTGTTGTCGGTCAGCGACGGCGGCTCGATGTCGAGCTCGAAGGTGCGCACCGCCGGGTCCTGCCGCCAGTCACAGGTGAGCGGCAGTGACTCGGGCTCGGCGATGGCGTGGCCGTGCGGCCGCACGGTCTCCCTGCGGCGTTCGGGCACCTCGATCTCGGCCGAGCCCCTCACGTAGGTCTGGCAGGCCACCGCCCAGCCGTCGAGGATCTCGGCGGTGGCCAGGCCGGCATTGCTGCGCCGCTCGACCTCGCCCGACGTCACGCGGACTCGGCAGCGGCCGCAGCGGCCTTGCCCGGCGCACGGCGCCGGCACGTCGAGCTCGCAGAGGATGGCCGCGTCGAGCAGGCTCGTGCCGGCCGGCACCTCGATCGTCTCCCCCGACGGGGAGAACGTGATCGTGGCCATGGCTGTGCGGCTCTCGGTCACGGAGGCGTCGCTCATCGCCGCGTCACGCGCCCCACACGTTCTTGAGGTAGTTGGGGATGTCCACGGCGTCGCGCGGGCCCACCATGATCTGCCAGCCGGGAAGCTCTTCTTCGACCTCGCCGGACAGGCCGGCCACGTGCCCGGGGATCACCAGCTTCTTGTGGCTGATGCGGCTCTCGATGCCCGAGTCCTTGACCGTCTTGGCGATCTTCTCGGCGTCGAACTTGCCTGCCGCCCAGCCGGTGAGCACCGACTGGCCGTCGCTGTCGGCGACGAGCAGCCAGGCCGGCACGCCGGCGCCCTCCACCTCGCCCGAGACCGAGAAGTAGGTGAGCGAGAAGTTGGTGGTGATGAGCACGGGGCTGTCGGGGCCGGCGGAGCCGACCTCGTAGAGCTTGGGCTCCACCTGGATCGGCTGCTGCGGATCGGTGTAGATGTTCTGGCGCAAGGTGAGCAGCGAGTAGAGAGCGCCGGGCTCGGTATGGTCGACGATGACGACCCCGGCGTACTTGGCGATCGCCTGCGCGGCGCGCACCAGCTCGGCGCGCCACTCCGGCGCGGCGGCGACGGCGAGGATCGGGAAGCCGAGCGCCCTGGCACCCTTCTTCAGCGCCAGCCGGCGGAGCTGGGTGAACGCCGCGAGATCGCCGGCGAGGCTCTCTGTGCCGGGGTCGAGCACGATGTCTTCGACGCCGGCGCCGTGCACTTGCTCGGACAGCTCGGCGAGCGCCGCGACGTCGCCGTCGGTGCGGATGGCCAGCGGGCAGCCGTGCCTCGCGGCGACCTCGGCCATCGCCTGCCAGTTCGCGGCCGTGGCGGCGTGGACGAGCGGCCTGTCGGGGGCTGCGCCGCCGCTGAGGGCCGCGTCGATGGCCGCCGCGTCGCCGCTCATGAGGACGAGCGGCAGGTCGGGGGCGGCCGCGCGGGCCGCGGCCACGGCCGCGGCGTACGCGGCCGCGTCACCGCCGGCATGCTCCACGGCGAGCCCGTCGAGCCGCAGCTTCATGCCGACGCGCTCTACCTCGTAGCCGGCCACGCGGCCGGCCATCTCGGCGAACTGCGGGTCGTCGTTCTTCACGCGCACGACGAGGCCCGGCTGGTGGTAGAAGGTCTTCTCGTGGCGGAAGAGGACGACCTCGTTGCCGATCTCGAAGGCGCGCTCGCCGGCGCCGATGGCGACGAGCTTGATGGGCGGCGCCGCGGCGGCGTCGAGCGCCGTCTTGGCCTCGTCGCTCACGGTAGGGCACTTGTCGAGCTCGGTGCCCTTCTGCGCCAGCTTCATGGCGAAGGCGAGGCAGGTCGGGAAGCCGCACTCCTTGCAGTTGGTCTTGGGGAGAAGCTTGTAGATCGCGAGTCCGGTGAGGGCCATCGCTCAGGCTCCCTTCGTCAGGTCGTCCAGGGCTTCGCGCAGCACGCCCACGGAGCCTGGATGACGCAGCACCAGGATGTCGGCGCCGGCCTCCAGCAGGGTCATCGCCGTCGTGACCTCCCAGGCGACGCCGCGCTCGGCGAGCTCGCCCCACGCCTCGGGCACGTCCGCGGCGGCACGGCCCTCCTTCTGGCGCCACGCCTCCTCGCCGATCGTGCAGATCATGGGCTGCTGCGTCATCGCGTCGCCCATGAGTGTGGCGAGGCGCAGGCGCTCCATCACCGAGTACGTGTATTCGAGGCCATAGCCCAGGGCGCCGGTGTTCGGGTCCATGAGCACGCGCTCGAGCGGCAGACGCATGTCGCTGATGAGGATGTTGAGCTGCTTGGCCAGGTTCACGTCAATCGGCGTCTGGGCGATCACCAGATGCCCGTTGCCGAGCGCCGCCGCCACGATGGTGCGGTAGTTCTTCTCCTCGCAGAGGCCGAGGGCGAGCTGCTCACCTTTGGTCGCTTCGGCGACCGCCACCAGGGCCTCGTTGTCCTTGCCGGCGGTGCCCGGGCCATAGACGATGAGCGGCACGCCAACGGCGGCCAGGACCCGGCCGACCGTGGCGCGCGCGTCGGTGGCGCTGCGGTCGCCGTAGTCCGGGTGGCAGCTGCGCAGCTTGAGAGCGATGAGCTCCGCCCCTTCGGCGACCGCGCGCGCCGCCCACCGGGCCGGGTCGCGCAGGTCGTCGCCCCAGGCCGCGACGAGCTCCGGTGACCAGTCGCCCGGCTCCATGTCGACGACCTCGACGGCGAGCGCCGGCCGGTGCGGCAGCGCTCCTTCGAACCCCAGGAAGGGCAGGGTCGTCTCGCCGCCCACGGTCACGGTCGAGGTGCGCGTACCGCCGCCGTAGCTGCTGCCCAGCGTGACTTCGCGCACCGCCCCCGGCCATTTCTCGACGGGGATCTCTACTGCAGTCATCAGCGCCCTCCAGGCGTTCGCGGGTTCAGAAGAGCGGGTCCATAGTCAGCGCGGGGTGCCCCTTCTCCTCCAGGAAGGGCAGGAGTTCCTCCACGCTCGTGGCCACAGTCTCGTCGGCGATCTTGCCCAGCAGGTCGGGGACGCCCTCGCGCTCGCAGACTTCTTCGAGGGCGGGACGCATGCTCTCCCGGAGGTTGGAGCTCATCCAGACGATGCGCTTCATGCCGCCGTCGGCGGGGATGAACTTCTTGCTCGTGAGATAGTACTTGCCCATGCCCATCATGCCCGGCGTCTGCATGCCGCCGCCCGCCGTGCCGGCCAGGGTGCTGAAGGTCATGCCGCAGGGCGTCATACTGGGGTCTTCCCGGCTGACGATCATGAAGCCGTTGGCCTCGGGCACGAGCACCATGATGCACTCGAAGCAGCCGCACGAGGTCATCGGCGACTCCATGATGGAGTAGAAGGTCACCTTCTCGACGGTCTGGTTGGAGTGAGCGTGGATGTACTCGTTGGGGCCCGAGAACTCGCCCTTTACGGGGTCGAGCACGATGCCTTTGGGCACCGGCTGGTTGGGGCCGGTGGGGTTGATCTCGAAGGAGGCCTTGCAGTCCAGCCAATTGTACGCCCCGCAGAGGCCGACGCGTTCCGGGTTGACCACGCAGACGTGGTTGGGCGCGAAGCTCTGGCAGAGCAGGCACGAGTAGAAGGTGTCGACCGACTCATCGGTGAGGTTGGCGATGCGCTCGTTGCGCTCGGCGTACGCCGCCCGCGCCTCCTCGATGAGCTCGTCGACCTCGGCCGCGTCGGTGGTCAGCGTGACCTGCACCTTGTCGACGATGTTGCCGAACACCTCGTGGATGCGGGCGTGGATCACCTTGCCGAAGTGCTCCAGGCGAAAGCCCTTGGCGAAGGTGCTCTTGCTCACGCGCGTCCAGGCGATGTCGCGCTGGCCGTTGTGCTGGATGCCCTCGACGCCGTTGATGAAGTAGTGGAACTGGCGCTCGAGGATGGGCTCGAAGTCGGTCTGCATCTTGCGTCCGGAGACGTCGACGATCATGCCGAGCGGCAGGGCGTCGCCCTCGTTCATGCCCTCCAGGCCGGTGCCGTGGATGGTGATCTTGCCGTCCTCGACCTCGTCGGCGGGGCGCATTCTCAGGAACTCGAAGGCCCGCGAGCGCTTGCCTCCGAACTCGGCGTACATGATGTCCTTGCGGATGCGCTCGCCCTCGAAGGCCGATCCGTACGACACGGGGATCGGCACCTTGGCGATCTTGACCTTGACCCCGCGCACCTCGATGCAGCGCTGGATCAGCTTCTCGGTGCGCTCCATGTCGTCGGCGGCGGGGATCTCGTCGAAGGGCATGCTGACGACGTGCTCGTAGGTGGTCACGCCGGTCGGCAGGATCTGTGGGATGCGCGTATCGGCGATCACCGGGAAGCCGTAGCTGATGGCGCCGGCGGCGGTGGCGTACTTGAGGTCGTCCACCTCGCCCAGCGCTAGTACGAAGGCGAACACGCGATACTTGTTGTAGAGCATGATGTCCCGCGCCTGGCCGGGGTCCATGCCGCCGAAGGTGAGCGCCGACCGCGCGGCGAAGCCGAGCGCGTAGACGGCGGAGATCGTGTCGAGGCCGAAGGGCACCGTGAAGGTGTCGTAGCCGAGCTGGATGCCTTCCTCCTGCAGCTGGTGGATGATGCTGCGTCCGTTGACGTTGCCGCTGAGGAAGATGAGGATGCCGCGGCTCTGCAACTCGCGCACGATCTTCACGGCCACCTCGTTGCTCTTGGCGCAGCCGACGATGGTGCAGAACCCGGGCATGCGACCGTCGACGAGCTGGATGCCCCAGGCGCGGAGCTGGATGTCGTCGATCGGCCCGTTCAGCTTCATCTTGTCGCCGTGCACCATGAGGTCGCTGCCGGTGAAGCGTTCGCCATCCTCGCGCGCGTGGCTCAGCTTGATGATCTGCGGCTCCTTGCCGCGCGCGAAGCGCACGCCCTCGATGGCCTCCTCGGCGAAGAGCGTGGCGACGCCGCTGTCGAGGGTCTCGCCGAGGTAGGGCAGCCACATCGACTCGGCGGGCACCGGGTGCAGCAGGGCCTTGGCGCGAGCGATGACCTCGGAGAGATCGCCGAGCTTCTCGACCTTGCGCCCCGTGAAGGCGTAGACGACCGGCAGGAAGTAGGCGGTGTTGGTGAACGCGACCGGGGTGTCGGGTCCGAGCTCTGCGATGGCGTCCTCGACCATCGCCTCGGCCTCGGCGACGATGGCGTTGGCGCCGCGGATGGCGCGGGTGGCGATGTAGCGCGACATCAGGCGTCTCCCTCGTCGTGCGCGCGTCCGTGCCCGTGGTCGTGCCCATGGTCGTGTGAGTGCCCCTCCGCAAGCGGGTAGACGGGCGATCCCACGGTCTCGACCTCGTCGTGAGCCGCGAGGTACTCGCGGATGGCGGCGAAGTACGGGCTGTCGCCGCTGTCGCCGAATTGCGACGGGTCATAGGCCGGCAGCTTCAGCGCCGCGCGCTTGGCGTCGATGAGCTCGAGCGCGCGCGCGAACATCTGGTCCCAGTCGGGGATGAACTCGAGGTCGCCGCCGACGAGCTGCTCCCAGCCCTCGGTCATGAGGCGCGTGGCCTCGGTGGAGGCCTTCACGGGGCTGCTCACGCCGAAGATCACATGGGCCCCGGAGGCCGCGAAGTACGTGCCGATGGCGATCGCCTTCTCGCACATCCACTCGGGGCAGAGGCCGACGGCCGGCAGGTCGTCGATATCCTCGCCGAGCCCGCCCTCGGTGGCCACCTGCGTGAGCACCGTGAGGATCCGTGAGTTGTCCACGCACGAGCCGAGGTGGAGCACCGGCGGGATGCCGATCGCCTCCATGACCTCGCGCAAGCCGGGGCCCGCTGAGTCCAGGATCTCCGGACTCAGGTAGCCGGCCTTGGCGCCGGCCGTGGCGGCGCAGCCGGTGACGACCACCATGACGTCCTCGGCGATGAAGCGCTTGATCATCTCGACGATGCCCTCGTCCTGGGTGACGCGCACGTTGTTGCAGCCCACGACGCCGGCCAGGCCGCGGACGCGGCCGGCGATCACGGCGTCGTTGAGCGGGCGGAACGAGCCGCGGTGGAAACCGCCCTGCATGTAGTTGAGATACTCGTGGCTGAAGCCGGCCACCAGCGGCTCGTGGTAGTCGGGGATGTGGATCGGGCCGCGGTTGGGGTAGTTGGCGATCGCCATGCGCACGATCTCGGCGGCGGTCTGCGGGGCGCGGCGTTCGTCGAACTCCACGTGCACCGCGCCCGGGATCTTGGCCTTCGGCGAGGTCGTGATGAGCTGCGTGTGGAAGCGTTGGGCGAGCGGGCCGAGCGCCTGCATGATGCACTGCACGTCGACGACCATCGCCTCGACGGCGCCGGTGAGCACCGCCAGCTCCTGGTGCAGGAAGTTGCCCGCCGCCGGGATGCCGTAGCGCATGAGGATCTCGTTGCTGGTGCAGCAGATGCCGGCGAGGTTGATACCTTGCGCGCCGGCGGCCTGCGCCTCGGCGATCAGTTCGGGGTCACGCGAGGCCTCGACCAGCATCGCCGAGAGCGTCGGCTCGTGCCCGTGTACGATGACGTTGACCTGGTCGCTCTTGAGCACGCCGAGGTTGACCTCCGACGAGAGCGGCGACGGCGTGCCGAAGAGGATGTCGCTGATGTCGGTGCTCAGCATGGCGCCGCCCCAGCCGTCGGCCAGCGAGCAGCGCAGCGCGCTCTTCAGGATGTTCTCGGCATCGAGGTCGACGCCCTCGTGGGTGCGGTGCAGCACCTCCGTGACCTCGCGGTCGATCGCTCGCGGCGTGAGCCCGAGTTCACGCCAGCGCGCCTGGCGCTTCGGCGTGGCGCGCCGCGTGCAGATGATCTCGCCGTGGGGCTGGCCGAACTGCTCGAGCGCCTTGTCGGCCACGTCCAGCGCGATCTCGTTGACCTCGCGGCCGGCGGTGGCGATGCCCATGTAGCCCGCGACGGCCGCGAGCTTCTGTTCGTCCCTGACCTTGTAGCCGGCGGCCTCGCCCTTGGCCACGGCGCGCAGCGTCATGGCCATGTCGCGGCCGTGGTCGGAGTGTGCGGCGACTCCGCCTGCCACTTGCCGCGCGAAGTGGCGGGCGGCGATGGTCGGCATGTCGGCTCCGCAGATGCCGGTCTTCTCTTCAGCGTCCTTGCCGACGAGCCGGCACGGACCCATGCTGCAGATCCGGCAGCAGGCGCCGCTCTCGCCGATAGGGCATGGTTTCATGGCGTCGGCGCGGCTGAACGCCGTCTCGATGCCACATTCGTCGGCGTGGGCCAGCATGTCGAGCGCCGCCGGGTCGATGCTCTTGGCGGCGACCGGCTTGGCGGTGTGGTTGCTCACGTCATCCATGAAGCGACTCCTTCGCCCGGCGCGACGCGCGGCGCGCGCCGGCGGCGGCCGGCGTGCCCGCATGCTCGTCGCGGGAACGGGTCGTGGAAAGGTGGATGGTCAAGGCTGGGGGGCACGATCAGTACTTGCGGTGGTCCCCCGACATGGCGAGGTCGGCCGGGTCGGTGGTGGTGACACGGACTCCTGCGGTCGCCCAGGCGGGCTTGTCGGACGGCGGCGCCTCGGCCTCCGGGCGGTCACCGGGCGGATAGCCGGCCTTCTCGAGCAGGGCGGAGATGCGCTGCGGGTCGGTTTTCGCCGGGTCGTAGTCGAGGCTCAGCGTCGTGTCCAGGGCACTGGCGCCCATGACGACGACGCCGGCTTCCTCCTGGACGAGACCGCGGACGGCGATCACGTGGTGGTCGGCCCACATGCCCGGGACGATCAGGACCAGCTTCTCCATTCCTGCCTCCTCGCGCCGAGTCCTCGCGAAGGGGTCGGGATGGCCGCCAGGGGGCGGTACGCGACCCCTCGGAGAAACCTAGGGGGGTATCCACTGTAAGTGTGGGGCACTGTGCGACTTGGCGCAACCGTTGACAACTAATTGTGCAAGATAGCACATGCGGCGACAGTCGGATGGCCTGTGACAAGCGACCGAGGGGCGACGGGGCGGGGGCGGTGACGTCAGGTCACCGCCCCCGCCCCGTCGCGTCAACCCGACGCGGCCGGCGCGCCCGCCGCAGGCGCGGCGCGCTCTAGCTAGGCGGCCCCGCTCAGGCGTGCCGCCCGGGTGTGCTCGCGGCGCAAGAACGTCAGCGGCAGCGCGGCGCGCTCGTACAGGTCGCGGTGGACCTCGCCCGCGTAGCGACCGCCGAGCATGCCGTAGATCGTGGCGTGCCCGTCGGCGGCCGAGATCACCTGGTCGGCGGGCTCTTCCGAGCCGTCGGCGAGGCGCACGCCGGCGGCGCGGCCTCCGTCGACCAGGATCTGATCGACGCACGCGCCGTACCTCACCTCGCCGCCCAGCTCGAGGTAGCGGTGCTCGACGTTCTTCGCCAGCGGCAGGGACCCGCCGATGGGGTAGCCCGCCGAGCCCTCGTGCAGCCAGGCGAAGGTGGCGATCATGAAGAAGGCGGCGCTCTGCGGCGGCCACATGGCCCGGAACGCCTCGGCGAGCAGGGAGTCCCGGAAGCGGCCGGCGACCTCGTCCAGGGTCACCCTCCCCCACTTCCAGAAGGGTCGCAGGTAGGGCAGCATACGTGGCGCCATCTTGAGGCCTTGCAGCGCGCCCATCGCCTCGCGCGGCGGCACGTCGGCCATCATGTCCTTGCCTACCAGCTTGCGCGCCGCGCCGAAGAACTCGCGGAGCAGCGGCGCGTCGGGGGGCGAGAGCTCGCACAGGTGTTGCTCGGTCTGGTCAAGGTCACGGTACAACGTCACCACGCGTCCATCCTCGCCCTCGTAGCGGAAGAACTCGTCGAGGTCGACGAACTCGACGCCGCGCACTAGCCCGATCTCCTCCCAGAGGCGATACATGCTGCCGCCCGGCTTGGAGCCTGAGAGCCAGTGGATGCAGTAGTCGATGGTGTAACCCTTGCGCTGCCAGGCGGTGCAGAGCCCGCCCGGCTGGGTGTGCATCTCGTAGATGCGTGATCGGTAGCCGTTCATCTGCGCGTAGCAGCCGGCGCTCATGCCGGCGATCCCGGCGCCGACGATGGCGATGCTTCGTCCCGTCCGGCTCGTCCCCGTGTCGCTCATGGATCTCCCTTCACGGTCTCGTGCAGCTCCGCCTGCCAGCGTACATCGCCGGAGAGGCCAAGCAACGTGTGCCACCAGGAGCGGCGGCCCGCCCACGACCGTCACCCCATATCGCCGCCGTCACGCAGAGCGTAGAATGGCCGTGCAGTCCAAGCGGTGCGGCCGGCGCGGCGTGGCGCGCCGCACCGGCGGAAAGGAGCGGCACCATGGCCTTCTCGTTCGGTCCCAGGCGAAGCGTCTACCTCGACATCACGGAGGCCATGAAGACGGGTGAGAGCCCGCTCTCGGCCCAGGACCTCGCCCATTTCGAGACCCACGACCTGATCTACCGGTCGCTCTGTGCGCTGCTCTACAACTACGTGCCGACCTCAGGGCACCCAGGCGGGTCGATCTCGTCGGGTCGCTTCGTCGAGGCGCTGCTCTACGACGCCATGGACTACGACCTCGGCGTGCCCGACCGCCCCGACGCCGACCTGATCAGCTACGCGGCCGGCCACAAGGCGATGGGGCTGTACGCGATGTGGGCGCTGCGCGACGAAGTGGCCGGCGTGGGCGCCCCCGAGCTGCTGCCCGGCGACCGCGCGCAGCGGCTGCACCTGGAGGACTTGCTGGGCTTCCGCCGCAACCCCATCACCAGCACGCCGCTGTTCACGCGCTTCCACGCCAAGGCGCTCGACGGCCACCCCACGCCGGCGACGCCCTTCGTGAAGCTCTCCACCGGCGCCTCCGGCGTGGGCATGGCCAGCTCTATCGGCCTCGGCTTCGGCGCCGCCGACCGCTACGGCGCGGACGCGCCGCGGGTGCACATCGTCGAGGGCGAGGGCGGGCTCACGCCGGGCCGCGTGGCCGAGGCGCTGGCCGCAGCCGGCACCGCCTCGCTCGGCAACGTGGTCGTACACCTCGACTGGAACCAGGCCTCGATCGACAGCGACCGCGTCTGCCGCGACGGCGATCAACCGGGTGACTACGTGCAGTGGACCCCGGCCGAGCTCTTCTACCTGCACGACTGGAACGTGATCATGGTGCCCGACGGGCGCGACTTCCAGCAGATCGTCGCGGCGCAGCACACGGCGCTGGAGCTCGACAACGGACAGCCCACGGTGATCGTCTACCGGACGCTCAAGGGCTGGAAGTACGGCGTCGAGGGCAAGGCGTCGCACGGCGCCGGGCACAAGCTGTGCTCGGAGGGCTTCTACGAAGCCCTGGCACAGCTGTTCGGCGGCGGCGACGCCGGGCACGCCGCGGCGGAGGCGGCGCTGCCGACCTGCGAAGCCGGCGACCAGCGCTGCGCCGGCCCGGGCGGCCCCCCCATCCGCGAGGAGTGCTTCTGGGCGGCGCTCGAAGTCGTGCGCAAGCGGGTCGCGGAGGAGCGGCCCGCCGCGGAGGCGCTCGGCGGCCGCCTCAAGGCGGCCCGCGAGCGCCTCGACCGGCGGGCGCGGAAGCCGCGCCCGGGCGCCCCGGACGTGGAGGCCGTGTACGCGGCCGTCGGCGCCGGCGCCGACGCCACGCCCGACGAGCTGCGGCTCACGCCGGGCTCGTCGACCACGCTGCGCGGCGAACTCGGCCGCGCCCTGCACTACCTCAACGAGGCCGGCGGCGGCCCCATCCTCACCGCCTCCGCCGACCTGCTCGGTTCCACCAGCGTGAAGGCCATCGCCGGCGGTTTCCCCGGCGGCTACTGGAACATGCGCACCGCCCCCGACGCCCGCCTGCTCTCGGTGGGCGGCATCTGCGAGGACGCCATCGCCGGCATCCTCAGCGGCATCTCGACCTACGGCCACGGCGTCGGCGTCGGCTCGTCGTACGGCGCCTTCATGGCTCCGCTCGGGCACATCGCCGCGCGTCTGCACGCAATCGGCAACCAAGCGCGCCGGTCGGTCTCGGGCGAGCCGTACAAGCCGATGATCCTCGTCTGCGCCCACGCCGGCCTCAAGACCGGCGAGGACGGCCCCACGCACGCCGACCCGCAGGCGCTGCAGCTGCTGCAGGAGAACTTCCCGCTCGGGACGGCGATCTCGCTGACCCCGTGGGAGCCGCAGGAGATCTGGACGCTGGTGGCGGCCGCGCTGGCGAAGCGGCCCGCGGTCATCTCGGCGTACGTGACCAGGCCCAGCGAGCCGGTCCTCGACCGGCCGGGCCTGGGCCTGGCGCCGCCCGAGGCGGCCGCCAGCGGCGCGTACGTGCTGCGGCAGCCCGCCGGCACGCCCGACGTCACCGTCGTGCTGCAGGAGAGCGCCGTCGCCTACGCCTTCGTGCAGGAGGCGCTGCCCCTGCTCGAGCGGCAAGGCATCGACGCGCTGGTCTACTACGTCGCCAGCGCCGAGCTCTTCGACCTGCTGCCCGCCGACGAGCAGCGCCGTATCTTCCCGGAGAGCGCCGCCCAGGCGGCGATCGGCATCACCGGGTTCACGCTGCCGACGCTGTACCGCTGGGTGGCCGGCGGCGCCGGGCGTGAGGCGAGCCTGCACCCGTACCGCCAGGGCCATTACCTGGGCAGCGGCCAGGGTGACGTCGTGCTCGAAGAGGCCGGGCTCGACGGCGCCGGCCAGGCCGCGGCCATCAAGACGTTCCTGGACGGGCGCGCCGCGCGGGGCTGACGCCGGCGCGGCGGGCGGCGGCGAAGGCGGCGCGGCGCGGAACTCGCCGCCGCGCAAGCCGCCCTACTGGGTTGAGCCCGGCGCCGGCGCGGACAGCTCGACGCTCGCCGGCGCCTCCCGCCGGTCGGCCAACCACTCGCGCTCGTCCATCCCGACCTCGGCGATATCCTCGATCCCCAGCTTCACGTACTTGCCGCGACCCTCCACGGCGACGCTGCCGTCGGCCAGCAGGATCTCGCCGGTGCCCTCGAAAAGCCGCGTCGTGTCGCGCGTGATGCGGCCCACGGCCCTGATCTCGCCGTCCAGCGGCACCGGCTGACGATACCGCACGTTGAACTCCACCGTGACCCCCCAGATCCCCGGGTTGGCGACGATGATCGCCCGCCCGATGGTCTCGTCGAGGATCGCCGACGAGATGCCGCCGTGCAGGCGGCCGGGGTAGCTCTGATGTACCTCGAGAGGGCGGAAGACGCCCAGGAGGTCGCCCCCCTCCAGCTCGAGGAACTGCGCCTTGAGGCTCACGGGATTAGCGGCCCCGCACACCAGGCACATGCGGCTGACGTTCTGGCTGGCGAGCACGGTGCGGTCCATGGGAGGTCTCCTTGTGCGACGCGGGCCTCCCCATCATACGAGACGGGGGGCGCGGTGCTATCCTCGTCCCAGCGGCGACGCCGCCGAGAGCGAGCAGGAGGGCCGGCCATGACCGAACCCAGGGAGATCGCCGACCACCTCGAGCAGGTCGAGGACGGCCTGTTCCACTGGCGCATCCAGAACAGCGGCATCGGCGGTAACGTCTCGAGCTCCCAGGCGCTGGTCCGCCACGCCGACTGCGTGTTCGTCGACCCCGTACGCCTCGAGGACGACCTGCTGGCCACACTGCCGGCGCCGACGGCGGTAGCTCTCACCGCGCGCTGCCACCAGCGTGCCGCCTGGCGATACCGCCGCGAGTTCGGCGCCGAGGTCTGGCTGCCCGACGACGCCGAGGCCGCCGACGAAGAGCCCGACGACCGCTACGCGGACGGCGACGTGCTCCCCGGCGGTCTCCTCGCCATACGCACGCCGGGCCCGGAGCTGCCGCACTACTGCTTCCTGCTCGAGGCCGACCACGGCGTGCTGTTCTGCTCCGATCTGATCACGCGGCCTACCGGCAAGGAGCTGCACTTCGTGCCCTTCGAGTACCACGAGGACCCGGCGGCCACGCGGCACAGCGTCGAGCGCCTGCTCGACCTGCCGTTCGAGATCCTCTGCCTCGCCCACGGGGCGCCGCTCATCGACGGCCCGAAATCGGCGCTGCGGGCGCTGCTCGAGCAGACCTGAGCGGCCTTGAGCGGCCCTCTCAGCGCCCGATCGACCGTCGCGCCGTGTCCGTAGCCCCGCGGCTTCGCACAACGCACGACATCGCCGCTGCGCGGCCCGGGCGCAGCGACTGACGACGCCTCCCCGGTGGTATCTCACAAGGGACGCGCAGACGCGTCCGGCGGGGCATCGCCAGCCGCACCGCCCCGGCTGTACCTCCGCCGCGACCGACTCCCCCTGCGGGGGTGTAACCGAAGCCGCGAAGTTCCCCCTGCAGTTGACCCCGAGTTCCGCCCGGCGGGAGACGACGGCAGAGGCCACACCCCGTAGGCTGGTCCCAGGTCAGAAAACCATCGGGGAAAGGAACCCACCATGACCACCATCGAAGCCACGCCGGCGCTCAGCCGTCCGCGCATCGACATCGCCCTCGCGTTCAAGGGCGGCTGGCGCGTGTTCGCCGCCGACATCGTGCCTCTGCTGCTCGGCGGCCTGATCACCCTGGCGCTGTCCATCGTCACCTTGGGGATCATGGCCGGGCCGCTGGTCGCCGGCCTCTACAAGATGGCGGTCGGCCGCGTCCGTGACGGCAAGCCGGCACAGATCAGCGACCTCTTCGACTGCATGGAGCGCTTCGGCGCCTTCTTCGCCGCCGCCCTGGTGCTCGGCCTGCTCATCGGCCTGGCCTCGCTCACCATCGTCGGCGGCATTCTGCTGGCGACGATCTGGATGTATGTCTTCCCGCTCATGGTCGACCGCGGCATGAGCCTCGGTGAAGCGATGAAGACCAGTTACCACATGGTCGTCGACCACGGTTTCTGGGAGCACTTGGCGCTGGCCATCCTGCTGATCGCCCTGAACGGGATCGCCGACGGCCCGCTGGCGCTCATCTCGGTGCCCTTCACGATCGCCACGCTGACGGCCGCGTACTACGTCGCCGACGAGCGCGGCGACCTGGTGGAACGCGTTTGACGAGATAGTCGGCGTCGGGCGCATCTGCCGGCCAATGACCGCCGCCGATGAGACGGGGCGGGGAGGCCTCTCGGCCTCCCCGCCCCCTGCGCGTACGCCCGGCCCGCCGGCAGCTCGCGATACGCGAGCCACTCCCCGGTGGACGGTGTGCCGTCGGCGGTCAGCAGGTAGTGCATGAGCAGGATGGCGGCGACGGCGTGGGCAGGCTCCGGGCTCACCCCGAGGCGACCTCGTCCACGAACTCGTCGAAGGCCGCAAGGTACTCGCTCACGTCGGCCTCGGTGGCCGCCACGGACATCGCCGGCCCGGCGGTGCTGATCGCCTCCCACACGCCGCGGTTGGCCAAGGAGAGGCGCAGCAGGGCGTTGAGCTCGGGCTGCTCGTCGGCGTCGGCCTCGGCGGCGCTGCGCGCGAGGCGGCCGCTGAGACTGATGCCCGAGCGCGCGTACAGGCGCTGCACCTTCCAGAGCAGGCCGGCGCGCGCGACCGCCGCCTCGAGGCCGTCCGCCAGACGAGCGCCGAGGGCAGCCGCGTGCGCGTAGGCGGACGGCGTGAGCACCTCCGTCAGCGCCGCCCGCGCCGCCGCCGTACTCAGCGCGTTGCCGAACAGCGTGCCGCCGGTGGCCAGCTCTCCGGGCATGCCGGCGAGGCTCTCGCCGCGCTCGAAGGCAGCGGCGAGGTCCGCGGTCATCCCGTAGGCGCCGAGCGGCAGCCCGCCGCCGATCGCCTTGCCGACCACGACTATGTCCGGCTCGAGCTCCCACTCCCGGGTAAGGCCGCCGGGCCCGCAGATCAGGGTGTGCG
>Ga0209585_10000219_pt1 | contig 22866 bp, 50 predicted proteins | sample NGEPerone_FD_185491 | JGI IMG/M metagenome (GOLD analysis project Ga0209585, IMG submission 185491) | Arctic peat soil microbial communities from the Barrow Environmental Observatory site, Barrow, Alaska, USA - NGEE Permafrost154B-one... | ecosystem: Environmental > Terrestrial > Soil >... | reverse complement strand
GCGCCCTGGTGGCCCTTGAACTTCTTGACCTCGGCCTTTCGGGCGACGGCGACCCCGTCCTCACCCAGCCAGCCCACGTCCCTGATCGGAGAGGCAGGTGCGGCAAGCAGCACCGGCGGCGTAGTGCCCAGCGGGCCGACGAAGACGGCGGATGCGTCTTCGCCATAGATGCGGATGTTGGCAAGGTTCTTCGACATTGCGGTCAGCCCTCTTTCTTGGTGTCGTCAGCCGGGGCCGACTTCTTGGCCGCGGTCTTCTTGGCCGCGCGCCTCCGTACCGGCGCTTTGGGTGTGCCGTCATCGGGTTCACGGGCGAGCCCGTAATAGAGCAGGCGGGCAGCCTCAGCGTCGTCGACGTCGACGGTCGCGTCAGGCTTGTGGTTGCGGCCATCAGCGTCGTCATACGCATAGGCGAGAACGAGTTTCGGCATGGTGTCTCCTTAGACGGTGATGATGGAACCGTGGACGAGCAGTTCGGCCACGAAGTAACGGCGCGGGACGACATCAGGAATCGGTGAGGGTCCTGACGTTTCGGTGACCCGCCTGACCGGGCCTTGACCGGCGGCGCCGGACAGGATCGCCCGCGTCAACCTTGCGAGGTTGGTGGCGTCGGCCTCGGTGGCCGCGTACACGTTGACGCCAAGGCGGGCGGCCTCGGTGAGCGGGTTGACCTTCGGCCCACCATCGCGGCGCACAGTGACGAGCCTTGCGGGACGGGTTGTGGGGACCGTGTTGGACACGACAACGCCGGTCGTGTACGCCTCGGTGCGGGCGGTCAGTTTGCCGCGCAGCCAGGTGCAGAGGAACAGTTCGGTGTCGCCGAAGATCGCAACCTCAGCCATCACGGCCCCACAAGTGCGTAGTCGTCCTGCGTGTACTCACACTTGAGTGCATCCATCACCATTTCTGCGACGGCAACCAGCACACTGCCCAACGCGTTACCAGCCTCGGCAACGTTGACGCCGATTACAACCTCAGCCATCACGCACCCCTAGCCGCGTCAAGGGACCGCGCGAGGTTGCCTGTGTTGGCCTCGACAAGATGGGAGTGCGGGGCCTTCGCATACACCCTCGACACGACACGGTCCTTGTGGACCTCGTCGAAAACCTCGATGCCCGCCAAATAGGCACCCGTGTCCACAGGTGCGGATGCTCGAGCGGCAGCAGCGACCCGCTCCGCACGACGGTGCAGCTCGGCGGCGACCTCAGGGGACTTCAGGAGCGCCTTGATGCCACTCTTGTTGAGCTCGATACGGACGTTGGTCATTTGGGCGAACCTCCTCGGGGATGTTCGGGAAGCGGTACGTTCAGGACACCAACCAGAGGAGACGTCATGGACGGCTACATGATCGACGTGCAGTGCGATGAGGCGAGCCTTCGTATCCACGCCAAGAACAGCGCCGCCCGGTTCGCTCTGACCGGGGCCAAGAGTGAAGCGGTCATGGGCGACGACGGGAAGACTCACGTCCAAACGACACGCGGAGCCGAGGACATCGAGATCCCGCGGGCCAACATCGCAGGCGCCACATTTAAGGGCGCCAACATGATGGTCAACGGCAACCTGATCGTCACCACGACAGACGGCGGCAAGTTCCAGCTTCACTTCCGCAAGAAGCAGCAGGCCGACTTCGAGATGTTGGCGCGCGAACTCGGAGCAGTGAAGGTCTAACCCTCAGTGATCTTCGCCTGAATCGTCATTCCCTTGGCCCAGTCAAACGGGCGACCAACAACCTGACACGTCAACCCGCGGATCACGAGCCGGTCGAAGGCCGTCACGTCCGACCCTGTTGGGGCGATGACGTCGAAGTCAGACTCGACAGAGTTCCGTGCGTCCCGTAACGGCTCGAGCGAGCCACCGTCAGCGACGAGACAACCCTCGATGGGCAACGGGTCAATAGGCGTGTCGGGCCATTCGAGGCCGGTCACATCACCAGAGTACGGGTCGAGCACGGGCACGCCGCGTAGGCGGGTAACCGTCTCACGAGGGCCGAGCATCAGCGCACCACGCGCCGATAGAGACCCGTCTGCCCTGTACTCATCGGCACCGACACCTGACCACCGTTGAACCGGTGCCGCTTCAGTTGCACCTTGTCATTGAGAGTCAGCCAGGGGGAGCCGGACGTCGAGCCCGCCCCGAAGTTGTACGACTCCGAGAACGGTCCCATCGCCTGTGTCACCGACTCGGCCCCGACCGGACGCGTCACAGCAGCGTCCTGATCGAGGACCCGGGCCACCATCCGCGACGTCACGATGACGACCGCGGATGGGACCGGGGTCACCGGGTCGGTCACCGGCCACTCGTCCAAGCCCTCGTCCTGGTTCAGGTAGGCCAGGACGAGGACCGACGCCTCTTCGAGCAGGCCAGGATCAGCCCGCGTCTGCTCCTGCGTTGTCAGGGGTCGACCGAGACGCGTTACGACGTCGTCCACTGCTGCGAGCGCCACGGCTGGCCTCCTTCGGATCGGTCTTCGTCTTGGCCTTGACCGGGGCCTTGACCTCGGTCCAGTTGTCGTCCGCCTCGACGAGGCGCTCCTGCCGAGTCCCTGGAAGGACTACGACGGAGCGCCCCGACGGGACGTGCGTGAAGGTGCGGACCATCACGCGATGATGTCCGGGGTGACCGCGCCGACGCCATAGGACGCCAGGCCGGTCTCCGGGGTGGCCGGGTTGCCCAGGACGTAGGCGAACCGCGCCTTGAAGCGCAGCGCGACCATGTCCTTCTCGGCGAGGTTGATGCCGCCGACCGTGGCCTGGTCGAGGAACTTCACCGTGACGTCCTGACGGACGCCGATGCGGACAGTGGCCGGGTCGCACACGATCATGTGCGCGTCGGCGTTGACCCACGCGCCGTTGCGGTTCCAGAACGTGTCGAAACCGCTGATCACGCCGTTGACCAGCACAGGGTGACCGTCGGTGCCGCGCACGTTCGCGAGGAGGTACTGCAGGGACCGCTTGGAGCACAGGCACGCCGGGTCGAAACCGGCGTCCGCGACCATGCCGGCGACCTGCAGGAGCGACCCGAACAGGTCATCCACGCCGCCGACGCCATCCACGACCGCCTTGGTCTGCCCCGCAGCAACCGCAGCCGCGAACAGGTCCAGGCTCGTCCAGGTGACGGGCTTGTCGACGCCGAAGTACACAGCCTGGTCGAGCTTCTTACCGATGGCCTGCCCACCGAGGTCGGCGAGCTGCTTGAGGATGTCCTCGGTCGCGTCGTCGAGGGTGTTCTCGTGGACCGGGATGATGACCGCGACCTCTTCGGCAACCAGGGTCTTGTCGGCCCACGTTGCCTGCGAGGTCGTCTTGGTCCCAGCGTTGTCCGTGTCACCAACCCATGCCGCCTCGGGGATGGTCGCCAGGACTGGCATGTGCGCCGTCTTGGTGCCCATGTTGATGTTGGTGAACGCAGCCAGCGCGGTGCTGCCCTGCGTCGCCGCCTTGATGACCTGTGCGCCGTACTCCTCGCCGATCAGCGAGGCGACCTCGGCGCGTGTGATGTCCGCCATGATGGTGTGCTCCTTCTATCTCTGCCCACCGAGGTCGATCCTCGCGGGAGTCTGGTGTTACTGCGCGCTACCCCGGAACTGGCGAAGCGCCGCAACCGCACGAGACCCGCCGCTGTCCGTATCGGACTTGCCTGCGGGTACTGCGGTGCGTTTGGTCAGCGGCACCGGTGGCGCCGCGATGGCCTTGAGTTGCTCGAAGTGAGCCTTGATCTCGTCCTCGGTGTTACCGCGGAGCGCGGACGCCGGGATGGTTGATCCCTTGACCGCGTCCTCGGCCCACTTGGTGACCTGGTCGCGCTGTTCGTAACCGCCGACCTTTTTCTCGGCGGCGTCTGCGCGGTCGCGCTCCTTCTGGAGTTCGGTCTTGTTCGCCTCAGTCGCCTTGTCGAACTCGGCAGCCTTGGCCTTGATGGCGTCATAGTCCGCGAACTTGGACCGCTCGCGTTCGAGGCGCTTGCCGAGTGCCCGATCGAGGTCCTCCTGAGAGGTGATCGGGGTGAACTCCCCGGCACCATCGGCGCCGGTCTGTCCGCCCTCGGGGGGCGTCTTGTCGTCGCTCATTGCGACCTCCTACACCGCCCCGTTGACCGCCGGACGTCTGCGTAACCCCGCCATTTGGCGAGGGAGTCTCTAGTCAGCCGAACGCTGGTACGGCCGTGCATTTGCAGCGGTCGTGTGCGTCGAAGCCATATCCCTCGACGTAGTGGATCTCACCATCGAGGAGGTTCTGGCAGTAGTCACACGCGCCGTCTCCGACGCGCACCCATCCACGGGCACCCTTGTCCCGGTCAGCGTTCACCGTGAGCGTGTCCCGGCCCGCCTGCAACACATGCCGGCCCACCGTCCCCTGCAACGCCCGTAACGTCCGCTCCGGCGTCGGCGTCCATAGGTACCCGGCAGCCGACTCGACAGCCTTACGGGACACCTCAGCCGCCACCGGATCAGCAGCCAGAGCCCGGTACGACGTCGCGCCCCTGATCGACTTCAACATTCCCGCCTCAACTGCGTCCGCCCGCAGCAGCTCGTACCAGTCGGCCGCGATCGTTGCCGCGATCTCCCCGTACCGCTTCGACAATGTCGGAACGTACTTCAGGAGCGCGTTCATTGAGGCATCGTGGCGAGCCGGGTTCATGTGAGCCCAGAAGTTCGTGAGGTCCTTCTCGACCTTCGCAGTGAGTGCAGTGTTGGCCGCGCGGAACGCCGCGACCTGCTCTGGAGTCGCCATCTCAGGCGGCCGGTGGCACGGATGTGTCTACGACAGGGGCAGGTGGTGCGTTGAGCATCCCCTGCAACGTCGTGAGCATCGACCCCGAACGTCGGCGCACGATGCCGTCACGGATCGAGTCGATGCGCTGCTGCGTCATGCCGGGGATCAGGTCAAGGAGATCCTCAACCGGGATACCACCAGCGTCAGACGGGATGGACGCCAACTTCACGATGCCGTCCACGACCGCCGCGAACGAACGCACCGCATCATCGCGCCACACAGTCTCGGCAGAGTCGGACGGCTCTTGCCCACCATCCATGACGACGGCGACCCGAAGCGTCTGCTCCCACGACTCACCGAAATTGTCGCGCTTGCCCTTGAGTTTGCGCTGATGCGCGTTCTCCGCCATCGCAGCCGTCTCGATTGAGACGTTCGAGATGCCCGACATGGGCAATGGGATTCGAGCCTCGAGCGCGAACTCCTCCTTCAGGTCCCGGATGAGCGCGTTGTACGGCTCGATCGGAGACGCGGAGAGCTTCTGCACCTTCAGGTCGTCTGGGTGATCCTCGAACGCCATCGCCCGCGACGCGGATGTGCGCAACAGAGTCTGCTTCGTGGTCTCCCAGCCGATAACGACCATCTGCTGGAACGCGCCAAAGCGGGAGTTGACCAGTCGGTCGAAGTTCGCTGAGTTGATCGAGCGCTGCTTGGGGATCCGCGGCTCAACCTCACCGCGCGGGGAACGGTCGTCAGTGGGGCGCTCGTTGAGGAAACGCACCACAGGGCATACCGGACGCCCGTCCCACGTCGCGCCATGAGCCCATGGGGCGCCCGTGACCTGGACGTCGTTGGCGTCGACCTTCGACCTGCGGCGCTTGGCAACAAACCCCGGCTGCACCATGGTGTCGTCGACCAGCAGCACCGACCAGCCGCCCTCGACAGCGCGGAGCAGCATCGCCCGCTCAGGGAACAGATCCTGCCGCGGGTTGTCGTAGTCCGCCACGACATCGAGCGGCGACCACGCGGCCATCCGCGACAGCCCGCCCATGTCGTCGTCCGGCAGCACCGACACGAACGACCAGCCATAGGTCAGCGCGGGACGGATCACCTCAGACTGCCGGGCATCCATCCCAGACCGCTGCCACGCCGCCCACGCCGGCTCGTTGTCGACCGCGGATGGCGAACGGTAGCCGACCACGGCAAGGCCATCATCGAACGTGTCGATCGTGACACCGATCATGTTGATGACGGACTGCTGGGCGATCGTCTGCAACTCCTCGGACACGTCGTCGATGTCCGGGATTCCCGCGCGTCCCTCGGCGTAGTCCAGGAACCGCGACAGGCGACCCCGGCACTCCTGACGTGCACGCCAACAACCCCAGATCGCGCCTCGTGCCTCCTGCGTCAGCTCGTCATTCAGCGCCGTGTACTGGTTTGACTCAAGCTCGGTCTGAGTCGTCAAACTCGACAGGGCAGGTGAGGTCGTCGGTGCCACGGTCATGCGATCACAGCCTTTCCAGAGGACGTCCGAACCTTCACCGTGGTAACCCCGTGGCGTGCGAACGTCGCAGACTCAAGAGCAACGACGTCGCCGCCATCAACGATTGACTCAAAACCCCAGCCACCCGAGTTGCCGCGAAACATCCGTTTGCCAGCGACCGCAACGGATGCGTCTAGGCCGGGTTGCCCAAGATGAGTGATCCCCTTCTCTTGCACTGCCCGCAACATCCCCGCATGAGCTGTGGCGACGTCATCAACAGTCGGGACAAGGATCTTGCGGGCTGGTACGTGAGCCGCGCGCAACGAGTTCACCAAGTCGCCCGCACCCGAGCGCCCGTCGACCACGGTCACGACGGCTTTGCGCGCCCTCGGCACCAGGAAGTCGGTCAGCCACGCCGTGCCCTCAGACATTGAGCGAACAGCCAACGTCTCGACATGCACCGGGCCGTCGCCGTCACGGATCGCAACCGACAGCGCCACGCGCGCACCATCGACGCTGAACTTCACACCGTAGGCAACAGCACCCTTAGCCGGCGGGCTCGACGTCTTCAAGTCAGCCCACGCCTTCAGGTCGAAGACCCGGGCGGCCATGTTCGCGGCCGACCAACGCCCCAGCCGCTCGAGAGAGAACTGCTGTGGGCTGTATGTGTCGAACTCGCCGTTGACGACCTCGTGGTTGATCCGCGTGTGCCACGCCGGGTTAGCCTTCGCCCGAGTCTCCTCCAGCGCAGGGTCGTCCTTCTCGTCAGCGGACCACTCCAGGTAAGCCAGCGACGTCGCCTTGCCCTCTATTGCCTTCGCACGGATGCGAGTGAAGACCTCGCCGTCATCCTCCAGAGTCGGCGGCGTACCCATCAGCCACGACTGCGGATTCACCCGCGCGCTCATCGTCGAGTTGATCGAAGCCCACGCCCGACCACCAAGAATCTGCGCCTCATCCAAGAACAGGCAGTCCGAGGAGAACCCGCGGCCACCCGCGCCTGTGCGCGCTTTGAACTTGATCGTCGCGCCGTTCTTCAACCGGATCGCCTCACGGTTCAGCGCGTTGATGACCGCGCTGATCCGGGACGACAACGCCGACGACGAGTCGATTAGGTCCATGAACTTCAGGAACGTCTCCCGCGCCGTGTCCGCCTGATGCGCGCTGATGACGATGAGCCGCTCATCGAACAACAGCGCGCCCGCTAGAGCCCTGGCCACAATGATCTGCGACTTCCCATTCTGCCGCGGAGCCGACAACGCCACCTGCGGCGCAGCCCACTTACCATCCGTCCGCTCACCCATCGCAGCCTGCAACACAAGTTCCTGCCACGGGTCCAAGATCAGACCGAACGACGCCGACAGGTCAGCGACGTCCTCCCATGAGTTAGCTCGAACGCGAGCGGGGATGAGCAGCACCCGCGGCGGGGCCTGCTCCACGAGCAGCGCGACGCTTGGCGATCTCGTCAACTGGGTCGCCCACCTTCGAGTCATCAGCGCTCAGCGCGGCGAGGTCAGCAGACGTCCCACGGATCTGCGCCGCCAGAGCAGCCTTCGTGCGCACGTCGTCCGTGCCCGTGTAGTCGTCGGCGAGGGAGATCAATAGCGCATGAAGAACTGCGGCCCGGGCGCCCAAGAGAGCAGCGTCAGACAGCGAAGTCAGTTTCATATCGCCTCCCGATGTGGCAGATCTCTCTGTGTGTGTAAGCCGCAATAACCGAGAGCTGCGGGAAGGCGAGAGGTTCGGGCCTATAGCCACCCCCTCTCAACCGCAGAGCGTCAACTGCTCTGGCTTGCCGAGGTAAAGGCCTGTGTTCTTGATGACGTTGCATCCGTAGTGCGCGCATTGCACGTTCCAGGGTTCATGCGTGCCGTGCTGGTCGAGCGGGAGGATGTGGTCGATGGTCGGTGCCTTGGGGTCTGGCACTACGCCCTTGCGCTTGACTCTCTTGCCGCAGAGTTGGCAGCGCCACCTGTCTCGTTCGAAGATACGTGAGCGGTAGACGGTCTCCACGAACGCTGCGGCCTTCACCGCTCGGCGCCTGTCCTTGGCGTCATAACCCCGGCAACGGTCAGAGCAGTAGCGGGTCTGTGGGTCGTAGGTCACGAACGCTGTGTCACATCGTTGGCATCGACCTGCCACCCAGATCGTCGTTGACTTGCGTACTGGCACTGGCTTCGGTAGCGGGCGGAACCGTGGGACTGGACCGACTAGGTCTTTGCTGTAGACACGGCGGCCACCACACTCAGGGGAGCAGTAGACGCCGGGGTTCAGCCAGAAGATCTCACCGCAGGTTGGGCAGGGTCGGAAACGTTTGCTCTGACACGCCTTGCACCGCTTGGGTGGCATCCCTCTGACTGTGGGTCGTGAGCACTCGACACCGCAGCCTATGCATGTCCACGTCTGCATGCGGGCGAGCAAGCGAGTTGCCATGTCATCTCCAAGGGATGCGGAAGGCCCCGACACCTTGGATGTCAGGGCCTTCCTAGCCGCGAGGATCAGTCGCGGATGAATGTGAGGTTACTTACTGAAGTGCTCGGTCACCACGCGCGCGACGTTGGGAAGTCGGCGAGGCTTGGTGCCTTGGGCTTGACTTTGGTCCATGTCCGGTCGCGGTTGCTCTTGCGACACCAGACGCGCAGGTTCTCCACGCTGTCGTCAACGACGCCGTGTCGGGCTTCGATGATGTGATCTGCCTCAGCTGAGTTGTCAAGCTTTGGTACGTCCCAGTTCAGTAAGACTCCGCAGCCTGGTGCTGGGCAGTGGGTGAGTCCGTCTGCTCGGGCTTGGCGTTTGACGCGTGCTGAGTTGCGGAGGTACTTCGTGGTGCCGGTGCGTGAGGTGGCCATGTCAGCCTCCTAGCGCTTCGGTCTGTGCGTGCCGCGTGGCCGTGCGACTGGTGGGCGGTTGGTTGCCCATCCCCACCAGGAGCGAGGGTCGCTAGCCACTGACGAGCACCGGCCTCGTACTGCACGCCTCAGTGAGTTCGTCCACAGCCTCGACAGCGCAGGCGATCAGCGCGGCCAGTTCCTCGATGCGATCGGCATCTCCACATCGCTGGCAGCCGCACAGCGTGTGGGCATACATGCGCAGTAGGGCGACACGTTCCACGGCGATCTTGCGTTGCTGCCAGGCGTGGACTCTCGGGTCAGTGGACATGGGCTGACCTCCCGATGTGTGACCCGTCAGGCTCGTGGTAGACGACTTGGGCTCAGGGCCGTGTTGTTGGTGTCGTGCCGGCGAGGATGACGGGAGACAAAGAGAAGCCCCGAACGAACCACAGTGAAGCGGCTTGTCGGGGCTTGGATGGGACCACGAACGTCCCTCATGTCACAGGGTAGCACCGTCCCTACACCTCTAGTCAAGGGTTAGAGCGTTCGGCGTGTCGCGTCATGCCAGGATCTTCCGGCGTTCGAGCGCATACGCCACGGCGCCCTTGTCGTAGAGCGTCTGCCCTTTGTCGTTCGTGTCGGCCTTGGTGATGATGCCGCGCGCCACCCACTGCCGGATGGCGACCTGTGTCACGGGCCTGCCGAACTGAGCGTGGATGAACGTCACCAACTCGTCAGCGGTGAGCAACTTGCGCAGTTCAGGGTCAGCGAACATGCGTTCCTCCCACCATGTGGTGACGGCTTCAGCGCCACATGACTGGCACTTGGGGTCCTTGTCTGGGTAGGCGCGCACCTGACCACCACAGACGACGGGGCCGTCCTTGGAGTCGACCTCGAGCGGGCAGGTGCCGAGGTTCTGCCAGTCCTTGCGGTATGGGACGGCGATACCTCGCAGATCCTTGGCTGATGCTTCAAGCTCCCACACGACGACGTCGACAGCCTCATGACCAGACAGCCAGTCAGCGTGCCGTTTGAGCAGGTCGCACATGGCCGGCACGTCATGGCCCGATACGCCTTCGGTGTGCAGGTCGCGCTCAGTGATGACCATGAGGCAGTTGCTGGCCAGTCGCATCCTGCACTGTGCGCGCTTGTCGAGCACGTCGACACTGATCGGCAGCGGCGCTTCGTGGCTGGTGTCGACACGGCTGCCGGGTGCGCGGCGCACGGGCTCGAGGGTCGCGTCGTAGTGCTTGACGATGTCGCGCAGTGCCTTGAGGATGCGCAGATACGGGTCGTCGCTCATCCCTGCCGCCCTTCCCCTGTGAGGTACGCGACCAACTCTGGGTTGTCACGCAGCACGAGCAGAGTGGGCGACTCAAACGCTCGGACGACGGCCTCTTCCCTGTCGCTCTTCTCCTTGCCGAGTCCACGCCAGTCGGGGCTGCCCATCGTGGTCTCACACAAGGCGTGCATGACCTCGTGCCAGAGCGTCTGGCGTGCGACGTCCGCCGAAGACTCGGGGTCGATGAGGATCAGCGCCCGAGTGTGGTTGGTGCGGCCGTAGAAGCCCCTCTCCGGGTTCTCGTGTTCGTAGCGCATCCACTCGTCGGGGTCGATGGTCACCGTGTAGGTGACCGAGCCGATCTGGATAGTGCTCGGGAGGTCAGACATCCTCATCCCTTCGATACCTATTGCTGCGGGCGATGAGCGCGACCGTGGCCCTGACGACAGCGCGCAAGGCGTAGAGGGTGAGCAGGTTGAGGTCGCGTAGGAGGCGCTTCATGTCGTCGCCTCAGACAGGCCCAGCATGTCCAAGATGAGACCCACATGGTCCGGGCAGCGCTGGCGGACGTATGCGACCGCTCGGGCCTGCAAATCTGGCGTCTCTTGAGTCAAGATGAGGCGCGGGTCCTCGGTGGACACGCTCCACTGTTGCTCCCGCTTCGTGGTGGTCATGGCTGCTCCACGTGGAGCAAGCTCAGGACCTCAGTCCCGAACTCATCACGGGCAACTCGCCACAGACATGCGCCGTGGTGCTCCTCGGCGAGTTCGATGAAGCACGGGATGCAAATGATCTCCTGCCACTCCCATCCCGCCGCGTTTCCGCCGCGCATGACAGGATTCCACGTGTCGCTGTCGATGTACCAGGACACGTTTTGGCAGCCGCAGCGGTGGCAGAAGTCCTCGGGGTGGAAGTTGGGCCATCCTGAGCCGCGCTGGGCTGCGATGTCGGCAGCGTCGACCGAGTGGTAGCGGCCGGAGTAGCCCTCAGTGGGCCGACTGCGCATTATCGGGTCCTTCACGGCTTGCCCTTCCCGCAGCACTGGCAGGGGCGCTCTCGTTTGACCTTGGCTCTATGCCGAAGGTGCGCGTCTGACTGGCAAGCCCGACACTGCCGAAACCCTCTCGGATTCATGTAGGTGTTCGCCAGGTCATACTCATGCCCTTGGGGGCAGTGAGTCTTCTTCTGCTCATGGTTACGACCTTTGGTGGACATGTCGGCGTTGTTGTCCGCCTGCGTCCCAAGGAACAAGTGCCCGTCTGGGTATGCCTCAGATGGGTCCGTCTCGCAGCAGGGAGGGTTGTCGCAGTGGTGAAGGACGTCCATGCCGGGAGGGATCGGACCATTCGCCAGCACCCATGCGACGCGGTGTGTTCCAACGGTCTTGCCGCTGACCCCTATAGCCCCGTAGCCGCTGGCATTGGTGGCTCGTTGCCATTCGAGGCAGCCGTTGGGCATCCTGACGAGTCCAGCAGTGAGACGTTCAGCAGCCGATGGTTTGTCGAGGAGCAGGAACCCTTCGCTTACTCGGAGGCTCGAATAGTGAGTACTACACAAGCCACGCCGCAGTTTTTGAGTCCGTTCGCAGCCCTCAACGGCGCAAGTTCGGGTAGCCTTCATGGCTAGCCCCTCTCTGTTCGTAGCAGATGAGCGGGTTAGGCCTCGGAGTGCGTTGGTAGCGCCTCCGGGGCCGCTTCTATTCTCCCACACCGCAACGGTTTTCGTGCTCACGACGCGTCCTTTCCGCAACATTCACATCGACGTTCCTGGCCGTCGTCGGGGCACTTGACGACGTGCTGGCACTTGTCATGCGCGCCGTGGTAGCAGCGGGAGCAGGTTCGGCAGGCGTGGAAGTCACACACGGGGTAGGTCACAGCGAGCGCCGGTGTTGTAGTTGGAAGGCTCGCAACGAGGCAACCTCAGCCCTCAACGCCTCGTTCTCAGCGTCGTTGGCTGCGAGGGTAGGTAGCACGTTCGCGAGCATCGTCTGCTCGATCTCACGCCCACCTTTGAGCCGCTCGACCTCGGCCGTCAGCCGCGCAACCTCAGCCTTGAGCGCGTCCCTCTCGATCGCGGCGTCCCCTGCGAGCACAGACGCCGCGACGTAGGACTTCATGGCATCCCCGATCGTGTAGTCGCGCTCGTGGCGGCACGGCTCGTTGCCGCACATCAGGAGACCTTGACCCATGTTGTGAAGTCGGGGAACCATGGACGCCAGTCGCCGGGCCCGGGCCCATAGAGCTCCCGGTATTCCAACGCCTGCCGGAAGGGGTGCAACGCGACCAGTGGCACGCCAACGCCGGGAAGCATCGCGGCAGTCTGTAGGAGGTTCCGCCGTTCTGCGGGCCCGGGCGGCGTGGTGCGCTTCACGTTGACGAGCAACACCTGCCCGGCCTTAATCGCAATGACGTCCGCGACACCCTTGCTCGACGCCGCCCGAGTCGTCTCGTAGCCGTTCTCTTGGAGGTCCAGAATCACGAGACGTTCGACGCGGACACCTTCCGAGTAGCCGCTCATGATGCAACCTGACGGGCGCGGACAGCACGCGAGCGGTCCCGATAGATCTCAGGGTTGTCGGCGTAGCGTGCTCGGTCGAGTGCGTGAGTCCGTTCAGGATCAGACGCTCGTCTGGCGGCTGAGGAGATCCGGGCACATGCTCGGCATTGACGGCCACCAACCGCTGTGTGAGATGTGTTCTCGTCGTCGTAGTCATGCCATTGTGGGCACTGTGTGATCGCATGCAGCCTTCGGGCTGTGATAATCCCAGTGACGCCACGACGGACGTTCTCGCGATGTGTGACGGGTTCAAGGTGGTCGGGGTTGACGCATTGCGGCATTCGGCAGAGATGGTCCAGTTCGAGTCCTGGTTGGATTGGCCCGACGAGCATGGTCCAGACCGCTCGATGGGCAAGAGTGGTACGTCCCTCGAACCGCAGCTGGCCGTATCCGAGTGGATTCCGGTAGCCGGTCCACTCCCAACAGTCACCGATGTCGACCTTGGCAAATATGCGCTGGACGACTGCCCATTCGACCCTTCTGCCGTCTTCGTAGCCGGTCATGACTCGACCGCCTCAACGACGATGCTGCTACCGAGGCCGCACTGAGCCTTGGCGGCTGCGGTGGCGAACTTCCCGCAGTAGCACGTCCCGGTCCTGGCCGCGTCGGCACGGCAATCGCGAGTGCCGTCCATCCGTAGGAGTCCGTAGGTGTCACCATCACGACTCGTGCGGATGAGCCGCTGGCTTGAGTTCCTCGATGGCGACTCTTTCGCCCGCAACACCCAGTCCACGACGTCGGCCCAACAGACCCACGGCAGTCGATTTAGGATGTCCGCGACATCCCAGCGGGTTGGCTTGCGGAGTTTCATGCGACTGCCTTCCGGTTGATGGTGAACGCTTCGTTGCGGGTCGCACGAACGTGTGCCCGGTAGTGGGTGTCGCACAGGCAGAGCGCCTTGTGTGGATTGGGGCAGCCGGGGATGGTGCAGAAGTCGCCGAGCGCCCACCGGAGTTGGACCAGATGCAGTGCCGCGTCGGGGTCGGGTGGTGTCAGGGTCACGATCGCGGCGGCTGTCGTTGCGGTGTCGTTCACGGCTTCACCTCGGTGCTGTGAAGCCGGTTCCAGTGCGCGTAGAACGCGGCCTGTCCGCCTCGGTCGTGGACTGGCGGCTGGCAGAGGTGGCAGGTCCACCAACCAGGGCGCGTGGTTGTGTCGCTCATGACTTGACCTCGAACAGTCCGGGCTCAGTCTTGACGGGCGCGAAGTAGTCGGTGATCTCTTCGGCGATCTGCCACCAGAGCGCGCGCTCGTCGTCAGGTAGCGCTGGGTTATCCGCGCATATCTGGGCGTGCTGGGCGAGCGACACCAACTCCACGCCGCTCATGGCTTGACCTCACACAGTGGGTCTCGCATGATTGCGTCGAGGACCGCGTTGAGCCCGTCCCTGTAGCCGCGTAGGTAGTCGGTTGGCCGACTTGGAGCGTTACGCAACATCTTGGGGTCGTCCCCGACGATGTCTGGCTCGATGTTGAGGACTTCACAGGCGCAACCCTGGCCGGTCCAGTTCCGGCACAACTCCTGCATACAGGCGCTCACGACTCCTCCTCATGTACGAACGGGACAAGATGCTTCGACCTACGCGGCACGATGCACGTCTCGGGACGCGGCACCGCAGCCTTGAAGCACTCCGCACACGACCCGGCCTTCTGCTCGGGATGGGTCACGCACATCTGTGGCGCCAACCTCGACCCGGCAGCCAACCCCTGCCAGTGCGGGCCAGGGTCAGCGATCAGCGACGGGGACCTGATGCCCTCGTTCGCTGCGACGCGACACGCAGCCACGGCGACCTCAGCGGCGGACCCGAGTGGGCTGGCCTTCTTCAAGGCTGCTGTGATGCCTGCGAGCCCCCAGTCGCGGCGGATGGTGTGCAAGAGAGCTGTGAGCGCTTGGCCTTGGCTTTGGGAGAGTGGCATCACTCGACCGCCAGTTCATGCGCGAGGAAGCATAGGGGCCAACCTGCGCGCTCACCGTCATCGAGGTCGGCCTCCTCGTTGTAGTCCAATAGGACGGCGCAGTCGTGCCCGTTGAGCAACTTCTCGGACATGTCAACAACCACACCGGTCAACCCATCCATGCGCCCACCGGTGCGGATGACGACGCGCGTGCCAGGGGTCAGGTCGGCGGGGGTCATGCGACGGTCTCCAGTACGGCGCGGATGGCGAGGACCAGGCAGTCGGTGTGCACCCTGTGACACCCGTCCCAGTGCGTGCCGATCCGAGGAGTGCTGATGTTCCACGTGTTGGCCAGCGCCTTGGCGCGTTCGATGGTGTCGCCTCTTGCCAGGAACGCCTCAGTAAGTTCGGCGTAGTTCATGCTCATGACTGCTCCTCTGGGATGAAGGGGTGGAGGTGACGATCTCGACGCGGCACGACGCACGACTCGGGACGCGGCACCGCTGCCTTGAAGCACTCCGCACACGCGCCCGCCTTCTGCTCGGGATGCGTCACGCACATGACCGGCGCCAACCTCGACCCGGCAGCCAACCCGAGCCAGTGCGGGCCAGGCTCAGCGATCAGGGCCGGGGTCCGCATGCCCTCGTTCGCAGCGACACGACACGCAGCGACAGCGACCTCAGCAGCGGACCCGAGCGGGCTGGCTTTCTTCAAGGCTGCTGTGATGCCTGCGAGGCCCCAGTCCTTGCGGATAGTCCCGAGCAGAGCTGTGAGCGCCTGCCCTTGGCTTTGAGAGAGGGTCATGCGACACGCTCCGCAACCCACTCGGCGTGCTCGACAATGAGCCGACCGATGTGCTCGGCGGCGGCAGGAACTACGGCGTTTCCGGCGACTCGCAGACGGTCCACCTGATCGGGAATCCCATCAGCCAATCGGTCCACTCTGGGTTCACTTGCAAGCCACTGACTCGCCGCCCGCCTGCGCTGATGTACTGCCAGGCCAGATAGTCCTCCAGTTGTGAGCGATGGAGCCCGTTCTCTGCTCGCGTCCACGCGATTCCATGACTGCCCATCGACGCCCGAGGGGTAGGCCACGATGTAGACCCGTTCACGGCTATGCGGTGCGCCGAAATCTGACGCGCAGAGCACTGCCCACTCCGCATCGAACCCGAGGTCGGCCAAGTCACCGAGCACGATCCCGAAGGCAGTTCGATCTCGAACGAGAGCTGAGACGTTCTCCACGACGACGTAGCGCGGTCGTACTGCGCGAATGACTCGCGCCATCTCGGGCCACATCCAACGGTCGTCATCGAGGCCGCGTTGGAATCCTGCGTTGCTGAATGGTTGGCATGGGAAGCCACCACAGACGACGTCGACAGCGGGGCGAGGCTTGGAAGCCCACCATTCGGGGGTAGTACGGATGTCGTCATGTTGGGGCACCTCTGGCCAATGTTGGGCCAGCAGTCGCCGGCAGAATGGGTCGATGTCGACTTGGCCGACAGTGGTCATGCCCGCACGTTCGAGGCCGAGTTCGATGCCGCCGATGCCTGTGAACAGACTGAGAACTTTGAGCTTGCTGGATATCGTCATCATCCGACCGCCGATCCAGCCATTACGTAACTGCAACGAATGATGAGAACTTGACCAAAAGCATTTACCACTCTGCCGCTGCCGCTGCCGCTGTATCTGCGATCGCATTGCGATGGTTTGCGATTCGCTAGGGATTCGCAAAGGGGATTCGCAAAACCATCGCTCTCCCATCGCTCTAGCGACATGTTTGCGATCATGACGCCATCGCCTTGAGACAGAACTCGCACTTGGGGTCACGCTTACGTCGGGCGACATGCCAGCGTTGGTGATTACCGATCGCACCAGCTTCACCACGAGCGCTTCGATACGCGCTGATCTCTTTCGATGACCGCTGGAAGTCGAGGTAGTCGTGGATGGTGTAGCCAGTCTCGGTGGTCTCAACCAACTCAGCCCGAGCCAACTCGACGGCCGACTTGGCAGGCCCGAGACGCCGCATCATGGCGAGTGGAATCTTGCCGTCTGTCTCCTGTCGAGAGCACCAGCAGATCGCCTGAATGTAGAGGCGGAAGGCTGAGTCTGAGATCCCAGCGACCTTGGGGTTCTCTGGCATCCCATGGTCGAGGCGCACAAAAGGGCGAGTGTCGAAAGATGATGAGTCAGATTTGCGCGGGGTGGTGGGGTTCTGTTCTGAAGCGGTCGGCTCTATCATGAGTCAACGGCCTCCTCTCGTGTAGGAGTGCTGAGAGGCGGCTTCGGGGTCAGATCCGAGGCCGTCTCGCTACGTCCCATTCTACCATCAGCGACCCCCGTAATCACGACGAATCCCCATGTGGCACAACGTGTTACGCCCATTAGCCCGCCTGCCTTTCGTCTCGTTTGGCCGCGTAGTCCTCGCGTCGGCAGGCGAGGCAGCGGATGTACCCGCTCTTGTCGGTGCTCGTGTTACCGGCGCGCTGGTGACCCTCGGGGCAGCGTGCGACGTCGGTCTCATCGACGGGCTCGGGCTGAGCGCGCATCTCCTGGCACTCCTGCCACGTGTGGGCGCGCTGGGTGAGGAGGATGGTGTGCTCGGACAGTGAGCGGTTGGCGGTGCCGCAGAGGGTGCACGTCGAGGTCAGGGCGCCGGCTTCACGGGTGTGGAGGAAGGTCATTCCTCCTCCTCAAGGATCTCGGCACCGCAGCACCGGCACCTGTAAACCGTCAGGCCGTCGACCGGTCCATCTGTCTCAAGGTCGTGGTCGTATGTCTCGCCACAGACCGACTCGTCGTCGCTCATGCCGCGTTCCTCGCGGCTTCGATGTGGGCGAGCAGTTGCGCGCCGATGTGTTCGGCGTAGACGGGAGGGATGCTCAAGAAGCAACCTGTCTCATCCATCCACGGCGTTCCGAGCATCGCTCGGAGCACGTCAAGCGACTTGGGCACGTAACCGCCATGCCTGACCTGTCGCGCCTCAACCTTGTCCCTGCGCGCGCCGCCATATGCGCCAGCGATCTGAGGCCCACCTCTGTGGGTCCGTCGAGGTATACGAGGGTGACCGGGGCACCCACCGGCGCCGACGAGGAACACGTTGGACTCGAACAGGCGGTGTCGTTTCATCCTGAGCACCGTCCCGTCATCATCAACAGCGGTGAGCCCGAACTCGAACCCACACAACCGCATCGGGTTGATGAGTTCAGGACCGGCGTCCTCAACGTTCTCGATGACGTAGGGCAGGCCGGCCAGGATCATGACCTCGCGGGTCACTGCGATGAGCCGGTCGTACCGGGTGAGCCGGTCAGGGATGGCTGCTGTGCCGCGAGAGAATCCAGTGCATGGTGGGCTGCCGTGGACGGCGGCGAAGTCGGCGAGCGCGAGCCGTTCAACCGTGCCGTTAGGGTGGGTGAAGCCCACAGCCTCACCAGCGATCAGTGCGGCCATGACCTCGATCGCGTCGCCGATGTGCAGGGCGAACGGAGCGAAGGAGGCTCGGGCGGGCGCGTTGTCCACACCGTAGACATCGAAGCCAGCGCGGTGGTAGCCCGCGCCTGCGCCAAACTGCCCGCAGAACAGGTCTAAAAGCTTGGGACGGCTCATGCGGCCACCGCCATCCGTGCCATCAGAGCCATAACGCTGCGGCAGTCGGTGCAGTGGACGGGCTTCTTGTCTCGGGAGCAGTTGAACGTGTTGATTCGGCCACACCTTCGGCATTGGTAGTGGCCGGCGGGGACGCGTGAGCCGAGGACACGGGTGGCCTTCACTCGTCCTCACCGGTTTCGCGGCGTGCCTGCTGGGCGTCGATCGCAGCATCCTCAGCGGCCGCGGCTGCGTTCTCTTCGCAAGCGCAGTCGGCGTCCTCGCACTCGCACTCAAACTGGTCTGGCGGGTCATACCAACTCGACGGCATGTGAAAGTCGGTCATGACGCGCGCCCGTAGTTGTGCCGGTTGTAGAGCACGACGGTCGCGCCATGCGCTGAGAGGCCCGTGGAGGGCACGCGGAGCGGGTAGGTGCCGACGTACTGCGGGGTGATGAGACCAGCCTTCACAGCGGCAGCGAAGAGGCCACCACGACACCCGAGTGGAATGTCGGCGGCGTCCATCATGTCCCGGCAGTCGTTGATCGAGAACTCGAACGGGACGCACGTGAGGATGCGCTCGAAGTCCTGCCGGGTCGTGTCGGACACCGCTAACAGGGACCGCATCTGACCCTCCTCGCGGAGTTCGGCGGGGGTCATGACGGACGCTCGCTGTCGAGGTACAAGGTGCCCGGCTCGCCCGTGAACTCAAGGACCTCGCGCATGGCCCGCTTCACGCACTCGGGCCGATCGCAGACGCTCTGCGACATGTGGCCGCGAGACAGGTCGAGCGGGGGTGTGGACCAGAGGGCGAGGTTGGACACGATGCCGATGCGGTACGGCCGTAGGCACTCTTTGCGGCACGTCTTCGGATACGTCATGACGCACCCTCGTCCACCGGCGGCTCGTCACCGAACGGCGCCTCGTTGATGGCTTCCAGGGACTCGATGATCTTGTGCGCCTGAGCCTTCGACAGGTCCTTGGAGGACGCGACCTCGACGCCGAGAATGTTGGCCACGTGGGTGAGTCGCTTGTTGCGGTCTGCGATGCCAGCCTCAGTGAACGACGTGTGCAGCTTCGTGAGCTGAGCCTTGGTGATGACTTCAGACGACGCGGCAGCCGCAGGAGGGGTGACGCCCTCGCTGGGGAGTGTCGGGGGTGCCGCGTCGTCCGTTTGTGGGGTTTTGACTTCGCCGGTCGTCAGGTTCACGAGCGGCGCGGCCGGTTCGTCCTTTGCCTTGGCCCGCGGCTTCGTGATCTCGTCCGCCGACACTCGCGGCGCCGGGAACTCCTCATCGAGGCTGATCTCACCGTTGCGCACTGAGCGGTTGATGATTTCCAACCGTGCGAGGTCGACGCCTTCCCACTCGGAGCGTTTGCGTCCGACCTTCTCCTCAAGCTGAGACAGTCGGATGCCCATAGACTCGAACCACTTCACGGCGTCAGCGATGCGCTGGGCGAGAGGCTTGCCGCCACCGTTGGCCAGAGTCTCGGTGCAGAGGTCCTTGGCCTCCTCGATGAACCACGGCGGCAGGACTGCGAAGATCGCCTCACGGACCCGGCGCGCGCCCTGGTTGGCGTTGTTCTCGTACACGTCGCGCAGCTCGGTGAGCGCCTTCCGTCCGTTCTTTGTGTCGCGCGCATGAGGGACAACCCAGATGGATGCCATGCGGGTATTGGTCTGGATGTCCCACGCATACGCCTGCATCTCCGACTCACCCGCGTAGTCGTCTCGACGCAGTTCGGAAACCCCGTACTGGATGTTGCCCCAGACTCGGGCGAGTTCCTTGGCGAGGTGGATGGATGCGCCCTGGATGGGAGACCCAGCCCGGCTGTAGCGGAAGAACGCTTGTTGGGCGAGGGTGTCCTGCGCGCATGATTCGCGCATCGCGGCGACCGCCGTCTGCACGTCACGGGGGCACTGCTGGGCCACGACGACGGCAGCCTTGACCTCAGCGACCGCGCGGGACTGTTCGACGGCTGTGGCCTGCCCTATGTGGGCGGGTTGGCGGTCACTGGGAAGGGTTACGACGTCGGTCATGATGCGCTCCTGAGGTTGTGCGAGTAGGTGGCCCATGCGGGCAGTGCGATGAGTTCGACTTCCTCGGAGTAGCCCGGCCAGACGCCGGATGACTGGCACTCGGCGTAGAGGTCGATGGCCTCGCGGTTGAGTTCGCGGCCGATGCGCACGGCCTCGGAGTCGAGCTCAACAACGGTCACGAGGTAGGGCGCGGTCTTCTCCTGCACGACGAACACGAACGCGACGTCTTCGGCCAGCCCGAGGCCCATGACCATGTCGCGGTAGAACGCGTCCTGCATGTGATACCTATAGTTCGCAACGGCTTTGGCGAACTCGGCAGGCGAGGCAGAGACGGCAGTCTTGTAGTCGGGCACGATCATCCGGCCGTCGCCAGAGTCCGGGAGCCAGTCGAGCATCGACCGGAGCCAGACGCCCTCTTTCTCGTCTTGGCGGAACAGTGCCTGTTCGGGTTTGCCGTTCTCAGGGTTGAGCAGTGCCGCGGCGATGGGGTGCGCTTGGATCGCGTCAGCCATCTCCTCGACGTGCTGGACGTCCTCGGCCAGCAGCGGCACCTTGCCCTCGGCGTAGGCCGCGGCCTTGGCTTCCTTCGCGGCATTGGTGCGCCAGTCGGTCGCGTCGACAGCGACGATCTCAGCGCCGATCCCGAGGACCCGGGCGTGCGCTGCGTGACCGAAGTCGAAGACGTCCTTGTGAGGCTGGGGGTGGTGTCGCAGGTAGTCGAAGACGGCGGGGCAGTTCGGGGGCAGGAGCTTCTTCGATCCTGAGGCCGACAGGGAGCCGCCTAGACGTTGCGGGACAGGGTCGGCGTGGTACTCCTCGGAGGTGAGGTTGTAGACGCCGGGCATCGTGATCTCGGTAGTCATGCGACACCGTCCTCTTGGTCGAAGATCGCTGGCCCGGTCCACTCGGAGACCCAGCCCGCGTGGTAGCGGCAGACGAGCAGCGCACCCTTGGAGCCGGGGAACTGCGTCGACGCGTACCTGTTGCAGAACTGGATGGCACAGAGGTCGTCGTATACAGGTGGTACCTGCTCGGATGCAGGCTGCCCGTTCTCGCGGCGGTCCCTGATGTTCTCGGCGACGGTGACGATCACGGCCACGATGAGCAGGATGGCGACGATGATCCCGAAGCCGGTCGGCGTGAGCCACTCGGACAGGAGTGTGGGCGCGGGGTTCATGACAACCCCCGGTTCCAGCGCGCTCACGAGGTCACCTGACGCAACCTGTGCGCGACCGCGAGCTCTGGACGCAACGCCGCGGTGATCTGGTCGAGCGACGGTCGGGGGGCCGCTGCGAGGGCTGCGAACCCTGTGGTGACGGCCTCAAGTTCGATGCGTGTGGCGACCTTGCGGCGCGCTGCGGGGGTCATGCCGACACCGCAGGTGCGATAGCGAACGAGGGTGCGTAGTGGTCGTCGATCTGCACGAACGTCGGCCCACTGAACAGACCGCCCGCGGCCCAGTCGCAGCCGCGTCCCTTCCATTTGCTGGCGGGTCCTGACAGCGCCCCGAGGGTGCGTCCGATGCACTGTTGGCCCATGATGTCCGACGCGGTCACCAGATCCCCGTTACGGCGGGTCTTGGGGTGCTCAGTGAGCGCGGCCTTGAAGTCGGCGCCGGTGGCCACGTCGCCGCAGTTCGGGCAGATGAACGCCCAATTGGCGGGGGACTCTCCGAACCGCTCGGTCAGAGTGGCGATGAACCGCTCATGGGTGAGCACGTGTTCTGGGAGGACTCGGACGGTGTGAGAGGGGCCTAACTTCACCTCGATGAGGTCAACGTCGGTGGCCTTCATGACGCGCGCTCGCTCTCGGTCCGCGACTGCACCGGCAGGACGTGGAACCCGCGCGCCTCCTGCTGTGCCATGTAGACGCGGGCGACGTTGGCGTTGGGGACGACGCGGGCTGTGACGAACACGCCGTCGCGCCAGGATTCAACCCGCAGCAGGGCGATCATGCTGGCACCTGCTCAGTGGCCAGCAGGCGCGGGTTCATCGCGGGCTGCGGCACAATGAAGCCTTCGCGCGGATCCAACGCGATGCGGCGGGCAACGTCCACCGTCGCGGCGAAACCAGCCAGCGTGCCTGTGATCTCCACAGGGAAGTCACGGCTGTCATACGGCAGGGTGATTGGGTCGTCCATCAGTTTGCGGATCGCCAGGACGGTTTCGATGTCGTCGTGGACGTACCACGCCAGCCCGTTTCGCACGCTCAGGCTGTATGGCAGGGGGATGGACGGGTCGTTGTCGAGCAGGAAGGCGAGGGCGTAGAGGTTGCGAACGTAGACGGTGCGGGTGCGGGTTTCGGTGTCGGTCATTGCTATCCTTCGGGTAGTGGTGAAGGTCCGTCTTGCCGTGGTTGGTGGCGGGCCTTTGCTGTGCGGTGCTAGCGGTTGTTGCGTCGTGCGGCGCGTGCGGCTTTGTTCTTGGCGTTGCGCTTGGCCTTCTTGCTGCGGATCCGCTTGGTCTTGGTGGGCGGGACGGGCGTCAGGGT